>BNJU01004140.1_pt1 | contig 268154 bp, 341 predicted proteins | sample 8539281 | NCBI WGS metagenome assembly BNJU01 (sample SAMD00202456, study PRJDB9452) | human saliva metagenome | isolation source: human saliva | place: Japan
AAATTTTCTTCCTTCCTAGACGAACAAAAAGCAGTTCAACAATACCGTGATTATGCTTGAAAGGTTTTTAATGCTTATTTATATTTGTACCATGTACTCATTAGGACTATTTGCGGGGATTTTGGGGAACTGTTAGGACTTGGGGGCGGAATTGTTATCACATGTACTCACTCTCTTATTTGGAGTGGTGTTAAAGGTATGCAGTGGGGCCTCTATTATTGCAGTTTTAGCAACTAGTTCAGGCTCTGTATTGCTTATCTTAAAGATGATATGCTCAATCTACGGTTATATGTTTTAGAAATTTTACGCTTTAGGTGCCTTTGTGGGTGCGGTGTTATCAGTGATAACAGATTCACAGTTTCTTTTTTGCTATGGGCTCTTGTATACTCAAGCATTGTCTGCCAAGAAATTCGTTCTAAAAGAAGAGCATTTACCTAGTCAAAATGATGTTATTGCTGAAAAGCTGAATCTCCAGTGGAGAATATTTTGATAAAGGAAACCAAATCGGACGATTAAATACCAAGTAGCTATTAATATTCCAGGTGGTTCCATTCATTATGTTTGCAGGCGTTATGTCGGCTCTCTTGAGCATTGGTGCAGGCGCCTTTAAAGTATTGACTATGGATACGGTGATGAAAATGCCTTTAAAAAGCTGGTTCAGCAACCGCTAATTTTATGATGGGGTTACAGGAACTGCTTCAGCCATCTTTTATCTTTTGTGGGACAAATCAATCCGGTATTAGTGACACCAATCGCCTGGGTGTTCTAGTCCGGCTCTTTATCGGAAACCGCATCGCCATATGTGCCTGTAAAAGTTTTGCGATGGATTTTTTCTTGTTTAACTGTTAAGCTCTTGGTATGCAAATGTTTATACGGTGAAGCGTAACCAGATAAGATGCGAGAAGAAAAGAGCAGCTGGATTTATTAATGGGAAAATTCTTCGCGTAGGAATTTACTGTCCATATTTTATGTTCCTTGGTCTGATTTTGCACCCAGTGGACAGCAGGTGATTTCTTTAGGAAATTTAGAACAGTTTAATCCAGTTAACTACGTGAAGAGCCATTCCATTTTGATGCAGTAACGTTTATGTTACTAGGATCTTTTATGCTGTTACGACACCGATTTTTCGAGTGATTTCGACATTTATCATTTTTCAAACAAAGATAAAATGTACATGATGTTCACAGCAATTGTTATGATTATTTTGGTGTCGATTATTCTAGGTTTATCATTGAACCAAAGCAAAAGGAGTGAGCATGGAAAAGAAAGTTATTTACATAGCAGGTCTTGGCTTGATTGGATCATCAATCGCACTTGGAATTCGACGTGATCATCCAAACTATATTAGGCTACATAATCATGAAGAGTCAAGAAAGATCATATGAAAAGGCTTAGTGGATAAAGTGACCAACCAGTTTGCTAGATTGCTCTCTGGCGAATCATGATTATTCTTGCTATCCCTATCAAGCAAACCATTGAGTTTATTCGTAATTGGCAATAGATTTAAAAGCTGTCATTGTCTCAGATGCTGGTTCTCCACAAAGCAGAGTATAACTGCTGCTAGCTCTAAGGAAAATGTTCGATTTGTAGGTGCGCATCCTATGGCAGGTAGTCATAAAACGGGTGCTCGTGCAGCATGATGTGAATCTGTTTGAAAATGCACCTGTTATTTTACTCAAATGCTCATTGACGAAAGATGGCGATAGAGGAAATGAAGATCTCTTATCGGGTTTGCATGCTCGGTTTATCAGTTGATGCCAAAACGTGTAACTAGCAAATTGGTCATTTTCCGCGCTGTTCTGGCTTCGAACCTTATGGATCAAGCGGCGCATATGCACAACAGCACGAATGACACAACATTTCGCTGCTGGAAAGCTTTCGTGATATGACGGTTGCAGAGGTAGGCCAAGCATGTGGACTTCGATTTTGTTGACCAATCCAGATGCTGTTTTAGAGAATAGGGATTTTTAAGAAGCGATTCAGATATCATTTCAAGTGCTATTCAGAATAAAATGAAGATCTAATTTGGAAATTTTTCAACATGGGCAGCAGGTCCGAAAAGCTATGGAAATTCATAAACGAGCTGGTGTGGATAGCTTTATGACATTTTCATCAATGTTCCCTGATGAAGAAGACTGTTTGGTATAGAACTTCTAAGAGGAACGTCCATTGTTAACATTCACATCAACGAAGAAATCGTGAAGACGGTAACGGAATTCTCCAATGCCTTTAAAATCGTGAAGATTTGGAAAAATGCTAACTAAAATAATAAGAAAATTTTGTTATCCAGTCTTTTTGAATTAAGGAGAAGACTATGTCAAATATTTATGATTTAGCAAATAGACTTGGCCATGCTGCGTGACCTTCCTGGTACAAAGCTGTTGTCGAAAGTAACAGTAGATGCTGATAGTGAAGCGAAAGCCCTTTTAAAGTATTATCTGGTTTTAACAAGAATTGCAAGGATGCTGTCAGGTCATGCCCGCAAGAGTACAAGGTAAGATGAAATCTTTGGGGAAAATTCAAGTAAATCCTGCTCTGACTGAATCAACCAAACAACAAGTAATCTATTTCACTTGTGCGGACATTGAACGTATCATTTTTGATCCAGTTCAAGATTTGCTATATCAAAACAATATACTACTAGGTTGGCTGATTCAAAATTTGAATCAGCTTTTGGTCAGAGCGAAATAAACCTTAGCAAACAAGTCTCTTCAGAAATATGTGAATTTTCTGCCATCTTTTTGTGAAAAATGCTTGTTTTTACCGATTTCTGAGTATAATGAGATTATATCTACTGGACAAATTCTCAATATATTATCAACCATGAGACACCTATCGAGGTATCCAGCCATTGTGGGATGTGAGGGAAATTCTGGAACAAAGTTCAGCACTAGCTTAACAGAAGAAGAGAATGAAACTTAGCTCGTTTCTGCACCATTCATCGAGCGAAAATTTTTAGACTTTATCGTGCTCAGAGGTTGAGGGCAAGTAGAATCTGAGAGAAATGGAAGTCATCTCCCACTCACTTTTGTTTCTCCTTTTGCATGGTCAATATGTAAAAGGATCCGTGTGAGGTTTTCTATGCAGTACGAACAAAGGCAAATGGGTTAGCAGGATTGCATCCATGTGCCAGGGACAAGTCTCTGTGATCATCAGCTCCAATTATATTTGGTAGTTTAGCTAAAGGAGTCCACAACGATTCATGAGGTTTTATAGCGGAAGATGTTCTATCTACCATGCAGAGTCTTTCGCGATTTCGGTGTTCAGATTGACGAGATGATGGCGATGTAGTAACGATTCACGGGTGGGTTTTGCTGGTCTTAAAGCTCCGACAACTACATCGATATGTGAAAATTCTGGTACTTCCATTCGCTTGATTTCGGAGCGTACTGGCTGGACAGGATTTGCAGCAACAATGGTTGGCGATGATGGCTTATCGAAAACGTCCTATGGATCGTGCAATCCCTCTCCGTCAAATGGGAGTCCAAATCGCTGCAAACCAATCGTGACCTGCCGCCGCTTACGATTTATGGAAATAAGACCACAACCAATTCATTATACATTACCTGTGGCTTCTGCTCAGTAGTCTGCTTTGATATTTGCTGTGACAAGCTCGAGGTGAATCGGTCATTCTCGAAAAAGAGATGACCCTGCAACCATACAGAAGATATGATTGAGCAGTTTGGTGGTCTGATTTTTATCAATGATAAGGAAATTCGTCTTCAGGGTGGACAAGAGTTTTAGTGAGCCAGAATGTTGTAATACCAGGAGATATTTCTGTGCAGCTTTCTGGTTGGTGGCAGGACTTATTGTTCCAAATTTAAGATTATTTGAAAAATGCTGAATCAATAAAACGCGGACTGGCATTTTTGGATGTCATTCAGTAATGGGTGGAAGTTGAAAGTGTAGCGGATATAGACAATACGCTGAGTCTGCAACTATGACGGTGGAAAGATCTGAATTAGTTGGCACAGAAATTAGTGGAGAATATCCCACGCTTTGATTGATGAATTGCCCATCATTGCACTTTTTAGCTACTCGCTAAAGCGCAAACGTGTCATTCGTGATGCAGAGGAACTAGAAAAGTAAAAGACGCTATTCAAGTTGTGGCAGATACACTCAACAGCATGAGCCAGATATTACCCCGACAGAGGATGGCATGATTATCAAAGGAAAAGCCCTTCTTCATGGTGCTAAAGTGAATACATTTGGCGATCATCGAATTGGTATGATGGCAGCTATTGCAGCTCTTTTGATGACGATGATCAAGAGAACTGGAACTGAGCAAGCTTATCAATAGAGTTATCCGAATTTTCATGATTTGGAGGATTTACTTACGCCTAAAATTTTTGATTGGTTTCATGGGGGCTGAAAATCAACAATCACAGCTGTTAGATGAGAATTTTATTGATATGGATGAGTCTTTGTCAGAAAAACTAGAGATGCTGATTAAAGAATATTTTGAGCGGGTATGGTGAAGAAACTTTTTCGACAAAGAGTTAATTATTAAAAGTTGCTGCAGTCAGAACAAGTCATCTCAACCGGCGGCGGAATCGTAACGCGGTATTCAAAATCACAAGTTATTAAACAAACCTGAAAACATTTGTTGAAAATGATTTTGAGACACTTTACCAGCGCCTTGCGAAGATCAGAAACACCAGCGCCCACTTTTTATTTGAATAATAGCAGCCGATTTAAAAGTCTTTTACCCACAACGTCAGGCTTGGTAGGAAGAAGTAGCAAAAAGTTATTGATGACTACTGACACCAAAACAAATTGTGGAGAGGTTGCAAATGAAAATTTGGATAGGTCCGAAAGGGTCTCATCATGCAGGCACAAGAAGCCTTTTCCAGCAGATACTTTGATTGCTGAAAATATCATGCCAGATGCTGTAAACATGAAATAGGTGAAGTTAGATTATTCTGTGGTGCCGGTTGAAAATTCAATTGAAGGCAGTGTCCATGAAACATTGGATTATCTTTTTCATCAGGCTGCCATTTATGCTGTGGCGGAAGTTGCAACCGATACAGCAACAGCATGGTGCACAGCAACCGAAACGATGCATCTTTTCATCCGCAGGCAATCGCAAGTGCAAAAATATCCGTCAGCATTATCCACAAGCTAAATCGAAATAACAGCTAGCACAGCTATGCAGCCCGTTTTGTGGCTCAATATCCTGAAGAAAATTATGCACCATTGCTCCTAAAACTGCAGCCAGTGAATATAGTCTGCAGATTACGAAGATATTCAAGAAATGGATGAGAATTTCACTGTTTTGGTTGCTCCGGACAGTCAATCTGGATTTGCCATTGTACTCGAAGGAAAAGAAAATCATCGCTTAACTTTGCCAGATAATCACTGGTGCTTTTATACAAGCCCTTGCAACTTTTGTACTGGCGGGAATTGATTTGACGAAAGATTGAAAAAGCCGTCCATTGAAGACAGCTGGGAGAATATTTTTCATTGTGGATATCAATAATGAAAAAGCGAATTTGGTGTCATTTGCGATAAAAGAGTTAGAAACAATTGGTATTACTTATAAAATTTTAGGAAATTATACTGTTTATACCATTTTCAGAGTAGATTGAGAAATTATGGGTATCTGATAATCTCAGCCACCATGAGCAGTTGAGACTGGGACTATCTTTTACATATCCATTATTTAAGCTCGAACGCGAGAGAGAATATCAATATCTTCTTATGCACAGAAGGAAGCCAAACAATAGAGCCAGTGCCTCGAGCAGTGAGAAGTAATCTTTCTGACCAACAGGTTCCTGAGAATTTTGGTTATACCGGAACAAAGGCCTGCCTCGGCTACCCAGAAAAGAAATCGTCGTGATAAACGAGCTAAGCCAGACGCATACCAATCCAATGCAGTTAAAATGCTTTGTGAAAGATGTACCTAAGCCTAAAAAGGAAAGCTAGCATAAGAAAATTACGTGAGCGGAGTTTTTAGGTTGGTTGGTTTACCTGTGATTTCTAATTGTCAGGATGCTATGCTTTATAAAGGCTAATACCTCGTAAAGTTAATCCAGATGCATAAAGCCCGCTCAAACTGAAGTCTCTTCACGGCAAGGACACAAAAGATGGTGTGTGAATAATATTCTTATTTTGGGAACAGATGGACGAATTGGGCAGTCTTCTTCACCGAAACGCGTACAGACTCTATCATAATGGTGCTTACATGTAGGTGGAAAAATAAAAATGAAACCCGTCAGTGGCGAGGAGACGCTTGTTCACATTGATGGAGTTAGTCAAAGGGGCGAGGTTACGATCAAAAATTAAACGTTGCTTGTATGCTGTTGAGCAAAATCGTAATCAAGGTGCTGAATTAGTACGCCGGGTGTTGAAAGATAACTTTGACATTGATATTAAATATTATGCTTTGCTGATCTCGACCTTTGCAACAGCGGGATTGATACACTTTTTCCAAATGGTGTTGTTGAGAATGAATGCGACTTTCTCAACTATCACTGGTGAAAAAGTGAGTGAAGTTCAGTGTGCCGGATGACCTCTCAATATGCTATGGTGTGGTCTCCAGAGCAGACGATTAAAGCTGGTAAACAAAGAATGGACGGGCGTACTCTTTTTGAATTATGCGCGTTTCCGCAAGGATGATGAGGGAGATTTCTGGACGTACACGTCGTCAGCAAGAGGTGATGAGTGCGATTATTCAGCAAATAAAGACCCAACGAAACTGTTTACAGGATCTGAAGCACTTGGAAAAGCTGCGTTAACTTCGACAAATATTCCTTATAGCTTTTTGCTGCTGACAAGGCTACCTTCTCTTCAATGCTCGTATTGAAAGTGTTGAAAAGATGACTATTCCTAAAATGTGGGATTGGATAGACGCTGGTGATATGTAAGTGGTGGCTCAAGGATTGCTTAAGTTGATTTTGGAAGCTTATACGTCTAAAGTGTAGCAACTTGGACTCGAATAGCGATATAATAGGAAAGTGATAATTCTGTCGCTTTCTGGGAAATGGCTTGAGCAGAGGTAAGAGAAAATATGTTAAAGAATGATGTGATAGAAGTTGAAATTGTAGACGGATGTAGTCATGATGAGTAGGAACAGCTAAGGCAGAAGGCTGGCTCTGTATGAAAATGCCACACCAGCGATCCTTGCGCGGGTTTCTCAAGGTCCAATACATCGGCTTTGGTAAAGTAGAGGAGTTTCTTCATGCGCTGCAGCAGCGTAATGAGAATCTTGACATGGCTTATCTGCGTGCAGTGCGGACTTGGGACATCTGAGGCTACCTCATCAGCTGGCCTGCAAACGTAAGCAAGTCAAAGACAGTCTTTATAAGATTGCGTTATTTGTCCAATGCTGAGGGTGTCGCCACCGACACTTGGTGGCGGAGCAGCCAGCTGGGCTACCGCAATAAAGGCAGTCATACCTGTTCGTCGTGTCAATGGACATCCGACAGGATCCGAAAATTCCCATGACCTCTCCTGCCGATTGGAAGATTTCTATATTCGGGATCCAGTTATTGACCGTTATCCTCTTACGCGCGACTTGCTCCGTCGTTTTGATCTCAAACACTGCGATGAGAGGGGAAAAGACTGGTCCTCACTCGCAATCTGTTTGTTCGCCGTGGCCGGTATTCTGGAGTGAAATCATGCGATTTTGGTAACAACCAGGCCCAAGATCTTCCGGAGTGGAGCAACTGATTGAGCGTTTGGTAGAGGCCTTCCAGCCATCGAGGTCCATCATGCAGAATATCATAACGATCAGAATACCAATGCTATGGAAAAGACTGGCGAACGCTTCACGGTCGAGACTAGATACAGACCGCATGCGAATCGTGACTTCGTGCCGCGCCAGCCTTTTACCAAGTTAATACCGAGATGGCGAGACTTTGTCAGACTGGCCATTGACTTTTCCGAGATAGTCAGCAGATGATGTGGTGCTTGACGCCTCAGGCATCGGGACTATCGGTCTGTCGGTTGCTAAGTCAGGTCAAAGCGGGTCTATGGTGTAGAAGTGATTCCGAAGCTGTCGAAAATAGCCAAAAGAATGCGGAAATCAACGGCGTACTAATACCCATTATGTTTGTGATTCAGCAGAAAATGCTGTGGCCAAACTGGAGTAAGCAAGGCATCAAGCCAGACGTTATTCTGGTTGACCCACTCACTTTGCTAGCATGGGCTTGACAGAAAAGCTTCATCGAATCCAGTGTTAGTATGGAAACCAAAGAGTATCTATCATATCCTGCAACCCAGCAACCATGGCGCGGTGATATCAAGCTCTATCAAGAGCTGGGTGGCGAATCGCGAAGAAAGTACGGCCGGTGGATCTATTTCCGCAAACGCGCATGTCGAGTGTGTTAGCTCTGCTCGTGAAAGTTTAGAAACCTAAGCGAAAGTGCTCAAGTCACTGGAAACAGTGGCTTTTTGGCTTTAGGTGTGGAGATGTATCAAAGTAACTGGTCAAGTTGAAACAGTTATATTGATACTAGAAGATTTTACTCTAAGTGATTATTGTCATAGACTCATATGTAAAAATGAAGCGCAACTTTTGTTGACAGCTTACTCACAAAGAAATGTGGGAGTTTAAGCATCCACTTTGGTACATTTACAGCTAAATATAGTTACTGCTGTATTCTGGAGGCAATACATGAGTTTTCTCCATGTCTTAAAATATCTGTCCAAGCAAAATAAAACTTTTATGCTCTTTGCTGATTTTCTAAATGAGGTATTAGGAGATTTATTAGATGGTCAAAAGTAGTATGTGTGGTATTTTTGATAAAATACATATGATTCTGAATGAATTCTCGAAAAACTAAAGATATAATGATTATATCTCGAAAGGACAGAAAATTTAATTAGCGAGGTACTCCAAATGAGTACGAAAAGACGTTTTAACTTGGGATTTGGTTTCTGTCAAGAAAACAGATGCTGGTGCTTCACCTCGTGTTACTAGATGTGTTTATGTGCACTCAGGATTTGCGTAACTGGTGCTTTCGATGGGTTGTGGTAACTTGCAAACAGCCATGTAACTGTCATGTTCACATTAGTAAATAATTAAGTTTTAACTGCGAGATAGTATTTTGTGAAATATTCAAGTAGGAGGATACTATCCTGAGTCTACGTTATTTAGAATTTCTAAATAATCATGTAAACTCAAGGAGAGGAAAACATATGGCACATCACTCATTTAAAGCTCAAAATTTCCTGGTGAGAAATACGTTACTCATACCCAAATATGACCAAACCTTTACTGAATATAGTCAAATCGTTGATTCCGTGTGCAAAACTCAATATTTTAGAGCAGTTGTTATTGGCTAATCCAAACTTTTATGATACTTTTACAGAAGTATAAAGATGGCACATTACGAAGAGGATTAAAAATTATTTGAATCTATTTCTAAATATTATAAGAGAAGTTATTTGCGTCTTCAGCTCCTGGTTTATTTGGTGAAACTTCAATAGGAAAATTTCTTGAGGAGAGTGGTTGACCCTCTCAAAAGATACATCAGTGTACATGCTAGATTCTCAATGGCTAGTTCGACTGGTTTCATCATTGGAGATAGAGTTTACCAAACAAACTATCATTTATTGAAAAATACGCAAATTGCAAATTTGGAGATCGAGTCAACTCATGCAATCAATAATAGTAATTTAGAAGAAATTAACATATAAAATGTAACAAAGCTTATCAAATAGTTTCAAATAAATGTAAGAGTAACTATTTTAGCTATGCAAGAAATTTGTAATACTATTGTTGCAGTCATCGATGAATATAGAGAATTAGCTGGGCAGTATGTATCACAATCTGATAGAATAACCATTATCTATTATCAAATTTACAGAAGTTGATTTTATTATCGGGTTTTGATTGGGACATCTCTTTATCTATAATTGAAGAAGAGGTGGATGAGAACAAAACATATTAATCCAGCTTTTAGAAATTAGAAAACTAATTCAAAGAGTATTCAAACAAAGGCAATTGGTGAGGGATTAGTATGTTAAATGAAATATACATATTAATGTCACGTCCTTGAGAATGATAATTATTTACAAATTGATTTATTTAGCAATAGTGAAGTTCGCTCGCTTATAGTCAACAAATAGCGGTTGGAAAACTTTAGCTAACTCTCGTTGGAAATACTACTAAATCAGTAAGTAGAACGTATTTGATGATTATAAAGATAAATTTATTGGAAAATATGGAGTTAACTTCAGTTCAGTTGTTGGAACTGTTTGATCCTACTCTGGAATAGGGCTCCATATAATTATTCTCACCTCGAAATGATTATTTTGAATTTCAGACCCAAATCACATTTGTTATTTACGGAAAAGAAAAGATTAATATATCTAAGTAAATATGGTGGAAGCTGTAAAAACATGAATTTATTAATTGAAGACCTTGATACTTTATTGTCAAGAAATAAAACATCAAAAGTTGAATATGTTTCAAGGCATGTGTCTTGATATGTGCAATATGAAAATGATAAAACTCACTTTCGTACTAGGGAATATTATAGGTCACAATAATCTCGTAGAGACTTCAGCAGATTTCTCTACAACAGATACTCAGATATATATCATCAAACAATTGTATCTTCTCGTTGAAAAACATAGACCAGAAGGACTATATCTTGCGAGCTGTATTTTTACCAGAGAATATTAGAGCACCGCTAATGTGCGCAATTTCACTGAAAGAAAAAGTGCCCCACTTTGCAAGTACTAGTCTGTCGTAGGGTTCAATTAGATAATATTTATATGAATTGATTACACTGAAAATTTTATATTCGAGTATATCCAAGTCAGGAGATATGAAACTCCATGTTACTAGTATGTATAATAAAACTTTTATTTAGTAATGAAAATAAGATTCCTTTATGAAATTTCATTGATGATGATTTGGCAATTTTCCTTGGGAACTTATATATACGGAATTTGACTATATTCCACGCATAGTATGGTGAAGTTGTGATATCTCCCAGCAGGATGGAAAATTTTGGCGACAGCGATCTTGAAAACAAGAAAACATTAAAGGAATTGATTCAAAGAAAGGGTTGCCCCCAAGAATTTTATATCGTGAACGGAGATAATAAAATACATATTGCCAAAAAGATAATGTACTAGACTTGGTTTTATTGGATTCAGAACTCAAAGGGGTTAAAGATAATTATATTGAATTACAAGAACAAGTTGGTCAGGGAGTCGTACTGGAGGGCATCTGAATAGGGTTGCGGATATCGTTATACCTTTTATAAATTCAAATGTTTCTAACAATCAATGAGATATTTTCATATGTAAATCGAGAACTATTATTGACGAACGTGAAAAATTGCCATTTAATGAGTGGTTGAAATCTAAAATGTATATCTCAACAAATAGACAGGATGAATTTCTAATATCTTATCTTCCAAAGGTTCAGAAAATAGTTGGAGATTTTGGAGGAGAGTTGTTCTTTTAAGATATTCTGACCCATATCCAGAAAATTAGGTTACGTTTAAAAAGTCAGGATTTATTTTTGGTTTTACAATTCCATTTTTAAAAGTTCTAGTTAGCTGTCGTGAAAATAGAATACTGTCAAATTTTTGATATATCAACCTATGATCAAGAAATAGAGAGTATGGCGGGATTGAGGGGCTAAAATTATCAGAGAAAATTTTTGTTTAGATTCTAAGTCTATACCATATCTACTGTCATTAGCTAAAGATGATAACAATGATTTACACTTGATGATCTATCTATATTAACAGGCTATCTATTTTTAAAGTGGTTTTTCCGTAATAACAATAAGAAGATTCTTAAATTTTTAAATTTAGTAAGCCCCTGAAAACAAACAAAAGAAAATATTAATGAGAAAATTAAAATATTATCGAAAAAGATCATAAGTAATCATTTTTATATGAGGGAGCTTTTAAATATTTTCCAGACTCAATTACTTAGAGAAAGCAATTGATGATTTGAGGTGTCAGATACAAAGTGAAGAGTTTGATCCACAGATGACAGTTTTAATTGTTGATAGTATCATCATGTACATAATAACAGGCTAATTGTATAATCGTGATAGAGAGGGATATATTATATGTGAAACTGCCATCTCTGAAGAATATTTGAATGAGGAATTGAAACAATGGATGAAGTAAAGAATTTACATCAAGGCAATTTTTAATACTTTACTAACTCTTCCGATACTTTGAAAACTTATTTTCAATTGAAGATACGCGCTATATTTAATCATACTAAATGTTATAACAGCTATTTGTTCCGTTGGCAAGCCTTTTTCCATTTATCAAGACTCCAAATCAATTCAGTTTTAGAACAAGCCAACATCTTATCACTATTATCATTATATATTTCGCTATTCAAGTAGCAACAACAGCAGTTAGGTCAAGTTGAAGATTATATTAGTTCAAAATTTGAGATGAATCTTTCATATATTATTAATATGAGATTAATGAAAACAACCTCATCATTAGAACTAAGTGACTATGAACAATCAAATATGTATAACATTATTGAAAAAGTTACTCAAGATAGCACTACAAACCTTTTTCAGTTATTTAATGCAATAGTAGAACCTTCTCATCCTTTATTTCGTTATTAATGAGTTTATTCTTTATAGGTACATGGAATATTGGAGTGTCACTTTTATTACTTATAATTCTATCTTGTCTTTTAGTAATAGAGTTGGTCAACTAGAATTTTTGATTCAGTGGAAAAGAGCAAATGATGAACGAGAAAACTTGGTATATGGTTTATCTGTTGACACACTTGATCTTTTTAAAGAGATTAAACTAATAATATTAGCAATTATTTTATAGATAAATTTGCAAAACCTTAAGAAAAGTTTATTGAACAAGATCTATCTATTTTCTCGCAGAAAGGCTTTTCTTTAATGTTATATTAGACTTGTTACTGAATTGTATAAATATTGCAGTCGTAAATGATTCTGCTGTTAGAGCTGGTCAACTTTTAATTGGAAATTTGGTTAGCTTAATTGAAGCAATTTCAAAAATCAATACCTATTCTCAAACGATGATACAGAATATATATATCATTTATAATACTAGTTTGTTTATGGAGCAGCTTTTGAATTTTTAGAGAGGGAAAGGAATAGTAAGAGCGTTGTTAAATCGGAACTAAATTTAACGATATTGAAACTATTAAGATAACTAACTTATCTTACGTTATCCAAATTCAGATAACTGCTTTGGATAATATTAATCTATCTTTTAAAAAGGTGAGTTGACTGCAATTGTAGGAAAAGAACGGATCCGGGAAAAGCACATTGGTAAAATTGATTGCAGGACTATATAAACCAACAACAGGTAATATACAATATAACAAATATAGTCGACGATTTAGCTCAGATGAATTTTATCACGTATCCGTACTTTTTCAAGATTTTGTAAAAATATGAATTAACAGTGAGAGAGAATATTGGTCTTAGTGATTCATTCTTCACTGGGAAGATCATTTATCAGATATTAGACAATTTAGGACTTGACTTTGAAAACGAATGATAAATATGAGCTGAAATGCAACTTGGAAACTGGTTTCAAGAAGGTAGACAGTTGTCAGGGAGGGCAGTGGCAAAAATTGCATTGGCTAGAACTTTCTTTAAAAAGCTTCTATTTATATTTGACGAGCCGGAATGCAGTCTTGACCCGTTGCAGAGAAATTTTTGATTATTTCATAAAAATTATCAAAAAGTATATTTCTATTTTTATCTCTCATAATTTAAGTTCTGCAAAAAGGCAACAAAATTGTAGATTATGAAGGACGGACAAATAGAAGATATTGAGATCATGATTCTTTATTAAAAGGATGTCATATATTGTCGGGAGCTCACTATTCAGAGAAATATGAGGATGCTTATGAAAGCAAGTAATTTTTGAAGAAGTAGTTGAAAGTAATTTCTGAGTGATGATAAAATCAGAAAAATCGAATAACTATAATCCTAGTGAATTGACACTTTCTACTGGTTTTATCTGGAATAGTTCTAATGCTAACGGAGCTAGATTAGAAGGAAGCTCAACTAATTATAGACAGAAAATTGATGAGTATATTGAATATATGTTTGATAAGCTGTCAGTATATGGTCTCATTACAGAGATCATTATATTCAGAGCATCTGTATTGCTAAGCTGTTTTACAATTTTATCAGGAGAATGATAAGTACAAAAATTTAATAGGGTAGTTTAAATAAAATATATTGATCATTTTGTTGAAAATAGGATATTTTAATATAACGACTATATCTCCTCCAGACTATGATCTTATTGAAGGAATGTCTGAACAGTAGCTTATCCACTTTTTAATAGAAGATAATGACTACGTAGATTTGATGTTAATGTTGATTTTCATCAAATTTGATCATAAAAAGACGAAATGTTGAGTTCTTTCTACAAAAATTTGGAAAATTTGATGTCAGATGCAGAACGAAAAATGTATTCATTGGGCTGCTTAAATATGGGATTAGCTCATGGTTTAGCTGGAGTAGGAAGTGTCCTAGCCTATGCTTATAGCAAGGGATACAAGACTCAGTCTTCATTACTTGCTTTGAAAAACATTATTTTCATTAAAGGAGAAAATTTGAAAATAAAAAGGATAAGCAACTGATTTGGAAAGATGGTATCAATAGACGAATTAAGAGATAAAAAGATACTTTATGGCCAACTCATTAGGGATGCATGGTGCTATGGAAGTCCTAGGTATGGTTTACTCTATTTATATACAGGATTGGCACCCAAATGATGAATATTTAATTTTGAAATCTAAAACATATTAGAAAAGTCGGTAAACAGAAAATTAGTTGGATTCTTACATGCTTTTGTCATGGCTATTCAAGCATAATAGAAATTTGTCTATTGATTTAAAAGATTACTTGGCACAAAATATTTTGATTTTTATATTAAAGAATTTCAAAATAATGCTAAAACGATTCTTGAACAATATGACGATGATACAGTTCAGGTTTGCTTGAAGGAATAAGTGGCTGCTCAATGACACTACTGGACTCTGAATGCTCTAAAAATAGTACATATTAGCGATATTCTTTACTTTTTTGATGATTTTTAACAGGAGGAAATAGTTAATAGAAAGCGTTTACTCTTAATATTATTTTTATTTGGCATAATGTAACAGCTTGTAAGCAGATTAGTCAGGAGAAATTATTTTCAAAACAAGCTTTTTAATAATTTTACTTCATAAGGAAAACCATACTTTTATTACGAATGTAGAAGTTTCTCAAAATGAAATTCACACTATATAAATTTTATAAGTTAATTATTGTTGATTTAAACAGTGAAGAAGTTTTCATCTAGCAGTGCTTTTAAATTGTGCTATATTGGCGGTTAATAATATTTAATGCCTCTGATAACTCCATGTGTATAGGTATTAATGATAAGTCACTTCAGGTTCTTTTCGAAAGATTTCATCAATACAAACTAGAATCTTTTAAATATTCGAAATTTTGATAAAAGCTGTTAACAATGATGATGAATTTGAAATAGATAAAATGATTCAAAGAAAAATTATGTAGTAAGGAAATGTTTATGGGAATATCTCTAATTTATCTGTTAATCGGAACGAATTGGGAAGTTATCAGAGTGTTCTTGCTGAAGTGCGAATATTTAATCGTGAAAATGGCAAAAAGTTTCCCAGAGCTCAATTTGGGAGAAAAATTGATAATGGTGGCTCGATTTCGATGCAGAATAGAGTTCAATGGATTTATGGAAAGATATATATATGTGCAAATTTATAGAAGAAAAATTTGCAATTGAAATAAATAATGAGTTCAAGGTTGCAATAAAGAGTAAATTAGTTTGGAGGATGGATTATCCTGCTTGTTCTGATATCTTAGGATTGCCCATATCAGCATGGTGACACGTTGAACAGGGAAGTTCAATTCTGATAATAACAATTCAGCGAATAAGTCGTAGATAAGTGACTTATTCCACATAGTATTGGCAGGAATTGAGGACGAAAAGAATTTAGCTAAAGAGAGTACGAATTCTTCAGAGAAAAGATCTATGAAAATAGCTCGTCCCACTCTACTACTAAACGCAAAATAGAAACCTCAGTAATTTGTATCAGCAATCTAAAGAACCATGTGACAGGGCAGATAATAGTTCAGATCAGGCGGAATCAAATTCTGGTGACACAAATGCTATAAGTCTTAAGCATTGTAATCCAAAATAACACTGGAGGAGCAACAACCAAATCAGCACGGGTGATATTGTTGTTGAAATTAAAAAGAATTATGTGACTCACATATGGAATTATCAGTGGGATATGCAGCAAGTAACGAACAATGGTGAAAGTTACACTCTTCATCATAACTTTCAAAGAAAACTTGTTGGTATTATTGACTCGGGAATCTTGGCTGAGCATTCTGATTTGTTAAGGATTTAGAAGTCATATGAAAAATTTTGTCCCAAAAGGGGATTTAATAATGAAGAGGATGAAGAAAAAGGAGAAGCTTGGTTATATTATAGATAAGATGGGACACGAACAGAAGTAGCGGGGCAGATTACAGCAAATGGTAATATTTTAGGAGTTGTCTCAGGAGTTACAATAAATATTTACAGAGTATTCGGAGAAAAGACTTTCAAAAGCAGAGTGGATTTCAGAAGCAATAAAAACGTAGCGGATGATGGAAAATCAAATCATTACTGAGGTGCTGGACAATATCTTATGATTTCAGGTTCATATGAGGACGGAACTAATGATTTTCAATCATATCTTAAATACAAAGAAGCAGTAGAGTTATGCAACAGAGAAAGGAAGTCTTGTTGTAGCGGCACTTGAAATGATAGTTTAAAAGTGTACAAGATAATGAGGCAATCGTTAAACTATATTAAGAAATATAAGAACGTCAAAATACCTGGTAAAATTATTGATGTGTAAGTGTATTTAAAATGTTGTAGCTTAGGAGGAGGGATAGATAGTATGAAATATTTCTGATTTTAGTAATGTAATGTTAGAGCAATTTATGCACCTGCTGGAACTACAATTAATCTAAAAAGATATGGACAAAAGAGAATTTTATTAGTCAGGTTACTAAAAGACTGGATTTTACTACTCGTATACAGGATGGCAAATTAATATGTTTATGGTAATTCTTTGCAGCTCCAAGCGTAGCAGCTGCATTGGCTTTGATTGCGGATGAGTACGATATTAGAACCAATGAGTTAAAGCAAAATTTTCTTTTATCACATTCTCCAGAAATTATGGGAATAAAAATATTAAAAATTGTTGAGTTGCTGAACAGTGAACTGGCTATGATTGATTTTCTGATTCGGAAGCCTCAAGGGAATTCCGTAGGGATTCTAAATTTTTATGCAGAACAGAATGTAAAGAAATATTAACATACAGGAGAAAAAGTTTTCAATTTTATGCGATGGAAATAATCAAATTAATTTGTTAAGAAAAGAGAGTAAATCAGCGAAGGAGAATGATAATCCAAAATGTCCTGCCCAGTCTTGGTGAGAAAAAGGAATAGTTTGTTAATGGTAGGTATAGAACTTTCAATATTATATTTATTAATACGGAGACGAAATAATAATTAACCATCTAAATAGAGTTTAACTGATTATTTTTGAAAAGAAAGTGATATAATTAGGAAAAGAGAGGTTTAGAGGTGGGGTGAAAATGCATAAAGTTTTAATCGTTGATGATGATAACGAAATCTTACGATGCGACAGCACTCAAAATGGCAAAATTATGAAGTAGTTGCTATCAAAGAAATTTCTGTACCTTTTAGATACTGAGAAATTCTCGTGGTTTTCGATTTGATATTGCTTGATTATAGTGATGACAACATCTCGAAGGGACGAAATCTGCAAAGGAGTTCGTAAAGATCTACCCTATTATTTTTGTCAGTGCAAAAGATACAGAGGAAGATATTGCAAATGGTTTATCTATAGGGAGATGACTATATTACTAAAGCATTTGGCAGCTTAAACAACCGATAGCGCGAAAGTAGAAGCGAATATAAAGCGTGAAGAGCGAAATAAAACGGCGAGACAAACTTTTCAAGAGTTAGACGCGATTTAGGAAAAGGTTACGTTTTACTTTGAGGAACGTAAAGTGTGGTGGTAACAGTCAGACAATCTCCATTTACTGTGAGTCGTGAATATGATATCCTTGAACTATTATCACGGCGCACCCCAAAAGTTCTTACCAGGGAAGAAATATTTGCTGAGGTTTATGATGAGTATGCAGAAACTCTTCCGTATCTATATTTCCAAGAACATATTTATCAAATTAGACATTTGCTCCCTCATGATCGATCAACAGATCCAATAAAGACATTCGTGGTTTGGGTACAAAATGGAATGATTAAAGGCTATTTCTATACGTTGGCGTATTTGGCAATCTGTATCTGAGAGCTATTGTGGGCACTGTGTCGTCTGTTATAGTTTCTACTGTGTCTGAGTTTCTTTTAGGACAAATTGGAGCGCTAGTATTACAGGAGGGACTCATTTTGCCAGACTCCTCGCTAAATTATCCAGTGTTTCTGAGTATAAAAGAGATGAATGGTTGTCATTATGATTATTGTTTGTTTTTGACAATTTGACAAATAGAGCTGTTGATGGACGATACGTAAATCAGATAAAATCAAAATTTTGAAGAGGCTAAACAGATAGGAGAGGAGTTTGGCGAGTCGGTCATGTAGTATACTAGATACTCAAGCAATAATCATCTTACGTTGATAACTCGACAAGAGTAATATTCAGAATTTGGATTTTAAAGTACGATTTATTTCTTATAATCAGTTTCGGCGTCTTATAACTGTGTGAAGTCCTTCTTATTATTTTCGTTATATAGATTGATTCGAGAATTTTACCAGATACTTTTCAAAATATTCAAAAATATTACTATAAAATGGAAGAAGTGTTATCCTCAAGAAAGCGTTCAAAAAGATTCTTGGAATTTGATCGGATTTTCATGCGTTTACATAATAAAAAGTGACGACTAGCATCACTATGTTGAAAATGAACGGTTGGAGAAAAGATTTATCGCTTTCCGTGCTGCGCTGTCCCACGATGTAAGAACTCCACTAACAGTCTTAAAGGAAACATTGAGCTTCTTGAAATGACAGACATAACCCGGGCAGCAAGCGGATTTTATTAGTTCAATGAAGAATAGGTTTAGCCGTTTTTGGTAAGATATTTTTAATTCACCGATAAGTTATAGTCAACTTCAAATAACGATAATGATTATGAGAACTTTACTCGCGGAAGAATTTTTAACAGAACTTTGTCAGTGGAATTGGAAGAATGTCATCAGTGACTTATTATGGAAGTCGACTATAATTTGGAATTCTATAACAAATGTAAAATGTTTCGTGGAAACACTTTTGCACTTTAATAGAGCGGATTATGAATATTTTTGTAAATGCTTGTCAACGTGCTAAGAAAGAGAGAGAGAAAAAGTAATAATTACTCGATGATGAAGAATTCCTAAACTTTGAAATCTGGAACAATGGACTAGCCTTTTCTGAGGTATGTACATGCAGACAAACTCTTTTTACAGAGGATGTTGGTCCGAAGTGGTGTTAAGCATGGTATTGGCTTAGCTTTTGCTACGAAGGGTGTTGCTTTGAGACATAAAGGATTTTTAATTTTAGAAATCCAGATTTTGAGGGTGCAAAAGTAATCCTATAAGAAAAGTAATTTTTAGAGATTTGAAATATAAACTGACCCCTAAAAGAGGTTTTTGATTAGTCAGTTTAGCACATGAGTGAGTTCTTAGAATTATTGGTATGCCAGTTTTCTAAGGATTCTATTTTGCCCCTTTGGTCAACTGTAGTGCGACTAATTTTTGAATGTTGAAATAGAATGATTGAAAAATTGCCTCAATGGATAATTATTCTGATTAAATACTGAACCCAATTTAGTATGCTTTAATTATATGAAATTTAAATAGAGGTAACACATATGCAGTAGAAATAAAACAAATATCTAAAGAATATAAAGAAAAACAAGTATTAAATAATGTAAGTTTTGACATAGAGTCTGGGACAGTGTGTGGATTATTAGGAATGAAGCGTGCTGGTAAATCAGCCTTAATGAAAATTCTTATAGGTGCTGGTTTCTGCTGGATAGTGGTAGAATTCTTATTAATGGGAGAAGTAGATTCGAGTCCGAAATTTAGGGCATTAATAGAGGCTCCGGCACTTTACCGAGTGTCTGCTTTGATAATCTCAAAACAAAAGCATTAATGGCGTGAGATTACAGATTTAAAAATCTGCGAGACTTCTGGAGTGGTTGGCTTATCAGATGCAGGTAGGCCAAGGATTTCTCCTTGGGCATGAAAACAGCGTCTTGGAGTTGAGCATGGCTATTCTTACTGGATCCTTGAGTTCTTAATTTCTTTGATGAGCCCGCTAATGGTTTAGATCCGGATGGAGTGTAGAATTACTTGATTAGTTCAAAATCTGGAAATCTAGTGTTACAATTAATATCGAGTCATCAGTTGTATGAAATTAGCAAAATTTCCGATCAAATTGTTATACTGAATAACGGTGAGATTCATTATGATCATCCAAATAGTAAAAAGAAACGAATATTGAACAACTATTCTTTACGATTGTAACACGGAGGAATCTAAAATGAAAATATTATATGTTTCGAGATGATAAAATTATCAGGTTCGCATAGCCTAATCTTCCTTATTCCCCTTAGTTACTATATTCATGGCAATTTTGGTAGGTGGTACTCAGATTTTATGCGACTTTTCTCCTATGTTGCGGAAGCTTGTTTTTGTTTCTTTTAATTGCTACTGTACTATGATGAGAAAGCTGAGGAGAGAGAGCAGGAAAGTTTCAAAATATTAATCACAAGCAAATGAGTTGGAAAATTTCTAGCAAAAATTTTTCTAATCTTCATATAGACTTTTAATTGCATCTATATATATATTTTTATTGTATATAATCTACATTGATTTATAAGGGAATAATTGTTATTGATTTCTTGAAAACAAAGCTATGCACATTATAATGTTGCTTGCATATAACTGGAATATTCCTGTTCTATATCTTTTATCAGAAAAGGATGAATGTATGTAATGTTACTATCGGTAAATAACTAATTTGCCTACTTATTGCTCCTATTTTAGCACAAACTAGTATATGGTTTTTATTCCACATATACTTACTCATTATGGAAATTTCATCTGCTTTACTATCGTAAGCCCGCCGGAGACCTTATTGAGAATCTCGTATGAATTCTAAGCGTAGTAGACACATTGTAATCCGTTTGCTTTGTCAATATTTTTGACACTACTATTTTCTATACGTTATTAAAAGTTTTGATGATTATGATCAAAAAGTGATTTCTTAAACCAAAGGAACAGTACAGGATTTTATTTAGTCAGCACTTTGTATACTTTACTAGAACTCTGGTTATGCCCATATATTTATTTTTAGGAATGATCGTGTATCAATGATAAATGTATCGTGATTATAATGTTATCCTTTCCCATTTTAGCTTCAATCTTTATCAATTTTTGTCTTTGAACAAGAAAGTGCAGCAAATAATTTTCAGGAGATTATCACAAGTAAAAGGACAGAAGGTTGAAAATTTGGTTATCAAAATTATTAGTACTGGATGCTTTTTGTTTTCTTCCATCATCTATTGTTTTGGTTAGTGAGTAGACTCTTCAAAAATGATTTAAAACAGTTGATACTTTGCTATAACTCAATTGGATTTTAGTATAAACCATTTCCATATTTTGTTGAGTATTAAGAAAAGGTGGAAATATTATTATCTCAGTGTTGAGACTCTGTTACAGTTTTGCAAGTACTAGTATTGCTGGGTGCATATTGGTGTCCAGTCGTTCTTCCTGTTAATTTTTATTGACACAAATGTATTTTATAATTATGCTATTTATTTGATTATCTGTTATAATCATTGTTTTGTTTTCAAAAGGATGTTACTAAAATGGAGGCAATGTATTTTTAAAGAGGACATTATATCATTTCAAACCTTAGTCTAAATACAGTTTTATAATGAGCTTTTTGCTAAGATTAATTCTAAGGTATGTTTATGACTCTTTAGAGAATCTCAAACATATCCTCATATCACTGATGACCAAGTTTGCCAAACTAGGCTGACTCCCCACAAAGAGTTTTGTATAAGAAAAGTGAGACTTATTGTTTCGGATTTACTTGTAAATTGGCTTTTTAAATATTGGAGCATGTCATATCATATGGCTATGAAAAGACAGTGCTGAAATTTGCTTTCAGTAAAAGTGAAGCATTTATTGGCTGGATGCTCTTCATCAATTTTCTGTCTTAAAATCAAGCCCTATGTTCCTTCAAGTGAGAAGGGGCCTATTCTATTTTTTCAAAAGAACGGTGTCTATGTTAAAGTGTAAAAGAATATGGATAGTATTGCCGAAGATATTTTAGAACAATATCCAGAGATGTTGCAAGACCCTATGTAATTTGTCTGTGACCTACGACTGGTGTTAATATTGGAGTTGAAGTTGAAGAAGGATCTTCGCTGGATGGTTCTATTTTTGGTGATGGTGTTTAAAGACAGCCTGTTACTTTTTGATGAAGATGAAAGAATCACCATGTTTGAACGGGTGATTGACGATTTGCTCAATTTTTATGTCCCAATGGACTGTAAAATTTGCATGATGCAGCCTGGGTTTTTACAGAATTTAAGGCAGTTACTGGTCATGAATCTATCAAGCTATACTTGTAGGTGCAGGATAATCAAACCTAACGATAACTTCCTTGTGTGTTCCAGCATCTAAAGGCTAATCCAAAATAGTGATATTCTGATCTTTAATTGTAAAGGTGATAAAAATTAACTCTGTTCCATAAGCCTTCTAATGATGGTTTCAACTTTTCATTATAGGTTTTATGACTTTTTCTACAACAAAATAGACTCAATCTCCTACAGGTTTTACCTAATACAGAAATGATAGAACCTATTTCATAGACGAGTGATAGATATAAATACCAATCAATTTTGAGATCTTTCCAATCACTTTTCAATAAGACTACAAAAGATTTGTATGTTTTAAACTCATTGTAAGAAAAGGATTTCAATTTTCTTCACATTTTTAGAATAATGTCTGTATATTGAGCTTTAGATTATTTCTCCTAAAATTTCAAATACTTGGATAGCATTATTTTTCACCCAAGTTTGAAAATATGATTTCATTCATGTTAGCAAGAGCGCTTTCAGCACTTCAACTGTAAATAGAGGTACAGAGAATTGTACCAGCTAACTGTTGCTCAAGCTAGAAAAGATTTTTAAACTACGCCAAACTTTCAGGGGATTATGATAGCTTTTAGAGAAAGAGAGTAAGAATAAAAGTTTTATAAAGATACAGAGATAATACAGTGAGCCAGTCTCTAAAAATGGAATCCAAAGAAAGATGATATTGCTGAAAATTCTGGAGAAAACTGGACATTTGACAGCCTCTGACAAGTGTGGTTGCTGAATATATAGGATCGAAACTACCGGAAACATAATCTATGGTATGCTCTCCCATCTATTTTGCTGGTAGTCTCCAGAAATTATAGCGTCTAAATACTCTGCAGTTTTAAGCTTTTGTATTAGATTTATTATGTGTTAATGATTCTCTAAATGAGAATCGCTCAAACGTTTCAGTAGCACAGGAAAATACTCCAAGTACGTGAAGTGCATTGGTATAACATCATCGCAGCAACAAATACAGGCTGTAGAAAAATGTGCTAGATCTAACCAAAATTTAGTGATTATAACATTGTTTCTCCAATACTTAATCATTTGTATAAAAATAAAGTATTTAAATCTATCCTATTGAGGATGCTTTTTTATGGAAATAGTAGAAAATGGAGCTGTAGATGTAGTATAATGCGATTGTTATGGTTTTAATTTTAATAGGATAAATCTTAAGAAAGGACGAAAAATGACAATCTCAATCATCATTCCTTGTTTTAACGAGGAGTGTCGTCCATTATTTTATGCAGAAATGGATAAAACAGCAGATAAAGGAAGGGTTTGACATATCTTTGTGAATGATGGTTCAAAAGATAGGACGTTGCAAGATTCTACGTGATTTGAATCAAACAGATGAAATGTTTCATTATCTCTTTTTCGCGAATGTTTGAGACAGCTATTTATGCTGGTTTGCAGCATGCAACGAGCGATTATGTAACTGTTATGATGCGGATTTGCAGCATCCACCTGCATTATTGATTCAAATGAAAAATATGCTAGATGAAAAATGCTGAATTGGATTGCGTAGAACTGTCATCGTACAACACGCGAGGGAGAACTCTGATTCGTAGTTTTTGCGAAGATGTTTGTACTGACGAAGCAAAATTAGCCAGGTTGAGATGGTAGATGGAGCAGCGTGATTTTCGTCTCATGCGCAGACAGATGGTGGATGCCGTTTTAGAGGTTTCTGAGTATAACTGTTTTCCAGCGATTTTTGCTTGAGTTGGTTTTAGCACAGAATACGAAATACAAAAACGTTGAGCGTGGCAGGTCAGACGAGCTGAATGCATGTTGCCACCTATTCTTGAAGCGAATCATCACTTTTCTAGAAGGCCCAGCTTTGACAATAGCTGGTGGGAGTTGCTGCCTGCTGGCGTGGCATTTTTCCTTATCATTACGGCCATGCCATTCGTAAATTTTGGATTTTTGGGATCCTAAGATCAATGGCTGGCCTTCACGCTTCATATAATTATTCTCTCTTTCAGGTGGTTTCCAATTATTGACGATTGAAGTCTTCTGAAATATATAGGTAAATATTCATGGAAACAAAGAAGGACCAATTTATGTAATTAAGGAGAGGAGTAAAAGATGATGCTCATTTTCCTATCATGGATTTCTATTAAAAGGAGATATTATGAAAGCAAAAGACTAAGGTGATTCTATTTTATCCGCATGCGTAACTCATTTTTATATGGAACGCAAATTACATCCTGTAGGAGAGACCAACTGTATAAAATGCTGCAAAGAACTTTAAATTTGATTACTTTCTGTTTGGATTGATCGTTATTTGACTTGGAGCAGTAGACTGCTAATTGAATTACGACTACTCTTTTCTTTCAGTTCATGAAAAATTCTTTATACTGCAGTGTAGCGGACTATTCTTTTTGTTGATAGGAACCGTAAAATTGGTTCCTACTTTACCTTTGGCTTCCGCTTACTGATTTTCATTTTTCTTTCCGGCAACTGAATTTTTTAAGCGCAGGCTCATTCCAACTTATATAAATTACTTATTTCCGGCTTCGCTATTGATTTTTCACTTTTTCAAAAAGAATTCCAATAAAAATTGGATGAGAGAAAAAGGCAGTCATATTCTTTTCTTTTGCAGTGATGCAAGAACAATTAGCGGTTGCGCCTCTTGTGGCTTTGCGTTTGAGTTGTTCGTTTCTAAAAAGCTAATCGAATGACGAATGGCATCTATTTTCTACTTTCTGGTTCTAGGAATTTTCTATCCGCAAAACTATCGCCGTGAAATGGAGTTCGATTTGCAAAGAAGTTGTCACTTGGTTTCCTAACTTTCCGAAATTTAAATATTTTCCAAAAAGTAGGATTAGGGTTTTTCGAAACAGGTGATAAGATGTTATCTATTTCATTTTCGTTTGTTATATTATTTTTAATAGTCTTGCTTATTTATTCAGTTCACAAGAAAAATATTATAGCGATCTCTTTGAGTGGTTTTGTCTTATTCAATATTCACAAAAATTTTGGATGGAAATAATCTATTTGGAACGCTATCAGGTATTAGTAAAGCAGCCAGAGAACTAGAAACGTTTTCTTTGCAACATTTTCATCTAGAGCAGTTATGCGGTGCATTGTTATTGATGATTTCTTTATTCCATGTGGTTAGTTATTCCAGATATGAGAGAAACAGAGTCTGCCCATTTATTTATTTGTAATAGTTTTGCTAGTCGGTTGCTGATATCATTATCACCGACTTTATATACTTCAAATACAGTGAAACATACCCCTTTACGATTAGTTTGTTTATCATCACTTGTAAGTTAGTAAGGACTTATATCTCAGCACTAATCAAAAGAAAGTCAATGCCTATCGATTCTGTCTCTATAGTAAGAAAGATAAATAGATACAAAGTATATTTAACCAGATTTTTCTGCTACTGGCATAATTAAGTTCATTGAATGTTTTATTATTCAGAAAGGAATGTCAAATGATTTAATTACAGGTGCTATTATGGACAACTTGGGACAGAGGCTTCGTTTATCTTTAGATGAACGCAACGAAGAGTATGTGGCAGTTGACGTAGCGAAAATGGATACCAATGCACGAAATGTTTGAGAAGGTCTCCGAAAGTGAAGCCAAGTCTAGTCTATCACTGTGCTGCCTATAGGCTGGCAGTTGATGCGGCAGAGATGACAGGAAAAGACTTGGACTATGCAATCAATGTTACAGGAACTGGAGAGAATGCTGCTAAAGCAGCAGAAAAGCGTATGGTGCAACACTTGTTTATATCTACTGGACTATGTTTTTGCTGGAGATAAGCCAGTTGGTCAGGAGTGGGAGGTGGATGATCAACCAGACCCTCAGACAGAATATGGTCGTAGCCGAAGCGTATGGGAGAAGAACTTGTTGAATATTCTAGTCGTTTCTATATTATTCGCACCGCATGCCCTGGAAATTATGGAGAACTCGTTTTACCATGCAGAATTTAGCCAAACATAAAAACCCAAAGTTACTAATGATCAGCATGGTCGTCCAACTGCGACACGTATTGTTAGCTGAATTCATGACTTACTTAGCAGAAAATCAAAAAGAATTTGGTATTACTCATCGTCAATGATGCTACAGAGATAGGACTTGGTATGATTTTGCAGTAGAAATCTTAAAGAATACAGATGTCGAAGTTTTGCCAGTAGACTCTAGTAAGTTTCCAGCGAAAGCAAACGTCCATTGAATTCGACCATGAGTTTAGCTAAAGCTAAGGGCAACCGGCTTTGTCATCTAACGTGGCAAGATGCTTTTGCAAGAATTTTATAGGCAAGGAAAGAAATAATACTTTTGAATGAGACGTTTGTCGTCCTTTTTAATTGAGAGTTCTTTAGGAAGAATTTCACTTTTTAATGAAAGTATATATAATAATGAGCTAGAATACACTTGGAGAAGGAAGAATGTCCCAGAAATGAAATGTCAATGCCGTCGGTCAAAAGTAATTATATATGGAATATGTTGGAAACGGTTTCTTTCCTACACATTTCTGGTTGTTCTCCTTCTTTTGGCCTCAGATTTTCAGTTCAGGGATTCTGATGTTTTTAGCATTGCTTATGCTCTGGGAAAGGCAGTTTTTGTCTTGGGAGTGGTCAGGTTCGGAAATCTGCAATCTACAGACATAAAGGAGAAATATAAGCTCTGCTTTATCACAACACTAGGCTGCAGTATTCTTAATGCTCGTCACCTCCTCTTTTATGTGGATTTGGCAGAGTTAGATATCTACAAGTCCAGCATCATCTTTTTGCTAGTCCTGTATCAGGCTCTGAGTGCCTATTCAGATGTTTTCCAGGATTTTTCCAGCAAAAGCATCGTTCTCGACTTAGCAGGAAAATCAGTTTTATCGAAGCTGGCTTTTGTATGCTGATTTTTGCTCTGTTTTACTGTTTTACAAAGTCTCTATTGCTTGCTAGTTTTGATGATTTGTTTTATCAACTCGCTTTTAACTCTTCCTTTTAGATTTTGCGCTACAGATACTATTTTCATGATGTGCCAATGATACCTTTCCTTTTAAGGATAGAAGCGTTGTCTCTATTTTGAAAATAGTTTTCCTCTGTTTTCTTTAATAGGATTTTTGCTAGCTTATATTTACAATGAGCCTAAATTTGCCATTGACCAATTGCTAACAATGGGATTCTTCCAACTGGGTATGCAGAGAGATTTTAATGTTCTCTTTATGCCGGTCTTCGTCTTTCTCTTTTGTTCTTTCATTCTAAGACGTTGACCACCCAGCTCTATCTATTGGAGTGAAAAAGTATAGTCCAAACAAGTGCGTCTTCTGTTTTTGGTTATGTTGTTTTGGACTTATGATTGTTGTTTTGGGTTATCTGATAGAAACAGAGATTGGCTGCTTATGGTATTCAATTACAAATATATAAAGTTCCTTTACCTTATTGTTAATAGGTGGAATTTTAAATGTTTTAGCTTAGTAGTAGATAGTATTATGACTATTTTTAGAAACAGCACATTATTTGATGATAGCCTATATGTTGACTTTTTTATTGTTTTCAAAAGTTATTACACTTCCCTTTATTCGCAATCAGAATCTCATAGCGCAGCAAAACCATTTTAATCTCTATGATGATATTTTTGCACAGAGTTTGACCATATATAAAAATGACTAAAAATCCGAGAAAGATGTAGGATTTTATGAATATCTTATTTACCTTAAATGATGCTTTGTACCTCAGGTTGCAACATGTATGTGTTCTATATTTGAGAATAATCAGTCTGGCTGAAAACATTGCAATTTATTTAGTTGGCGAGAAAATAAGCGAGAAAAATAAGGAAAAATTAGCAGAATTTACTCAGAACTATGACCATACGATCCATTTCATTGAGTTAAATGATTTGACAGAATATATTGATTTTTGATTTTCGATACAAATGGTTGGTCATCTATTGTGTTAGCAAGATTATTATTAGATAAATTAGTTACCTTCCGATTTTAGATAAAATTCTTTACCTAGATGGAGATACATTAGTTTTAGATGATCTTAGTGATTTATGGAACATGGATTTATTAGAGAAGTCAATTGCATGGGTCCAGAGTCCACTGTTAGTACAGAACGAAGAGAATTTTTAAAAATGGAAATCAGCAGCCTGTAACGCTGGTGTTCTCCTGATAGATTTACAGCGTTGGAGAGAACGCAGGCTCGAAAGAAAGTGTTGGAATTTTTATCAACAGCATAATGGCAATTTATTTGCAAACGACCAGATGCTACTCAACGGAGCTTTGCGTGATGAAATTGTATGTTTTGTCACCTCGTTATAATAATATTTACTTTTCATACCTTTATAATGTATTAAAAACGTTTATCTAAACCAGCTACTTTCATAAGCAAAGAAGAGTTAGATGTTGCAATTAGTCATCCTGCTATTGTACATTATCTAGGTGAAGAAAGACCGTGGAGAAAAAGGGAATACACATAAATTAGGAAAAGAATATCTCCATTATCTTCATAAAAACACCCTGGAAGGATACTCTGATGGAAGAAGGGATGGCTGCTATACTTTATATGTTTCAGAATTTTTAATGTTGTCATGAAGCCTTTTTCCAATGCTGAGGTATCGGATTATTAATTCCTTGATTCCAAGTTTTATGAAATTCAGAAAAAGACAGCTGCAAAAAGAAAAGCCTGATGTGGTTAATAGATACAGAAAGAAAAATAAGACAATGAAAGTTCTAATGATTATTCCTGCTTATAACGAGGAGGAAAGTATTTTAAATACCGTTTTAAGCATTGTTGAATATCGAAAAACAGGTTGATTTTGACTTGGACTATGTTGTCATCAACGATGGTTCGACCGATCACACCAAAGAGATTCTTGATGAAAATGAGGCTGAATGCAGTTCATCTGTGATAGAATCTTGGAATTGGTGGAGCCGTTCAGACAGGTTATAAGTATGCTTTAGAGCATGGCTGAGTGTTGCAGTTCAGTTTGACGGGGATGGACAGCATGATATCAGTTCTTGGCATCTTTATTGGAGCCTATTCGTAAGAATGAAGCAGATTTAGTAATTGGGTCACGTTTTGTTGGAGATAAAGTATCAGAATTTCAGACGACTTTTATGCGTCGATTTGGTATTACGATTATTTCTGCTTTTTATTAAATGTACAACTGGAAAAAGAATTTTTAGATACCACATCTGGTTATCGCGCTTTGGGCAATCATAAGATTATTCGACAGTTTGCGATGCGTTATCCTATTAAATATCCAGAACCAGAGTCTATCGTTCATATTTAAAAACGAAAATATAGAGTAGTAGAATCTCCGGCAAATATGTTTGAGCGTTCTGGCGGAGTTTCTTCCATAACGCCTATCAAATCAATTCGGTATATGATTGAAGTTTGTTCATCTATTTTGATTGCTGCTTTTATGAAAGAGAGTGAATAATGTCTATTTTGTCTATTGCTATGCTGGTTGCTTCTGTTTTTATTTTATATTTTGTGCTTAGAAATATCAATAGGAATAACATATTGTTTGAGCAAGCCTTTATGTGGATTGTGATTGCTTTTGTATTAATTATTATTTCAATTTTTGATTTCATTCCAGTTTATTTTGCTCAGCTTTTTAGGTTTTGAATTGACCTCAAATTTTTGCTTTCTGGCAGTTTTTCTGTTGATTATCGTATTTCTTCATACAATTGCTATTTCTAAACAAAAGGAGCAGATCAAGCAGTTGGTGCAAGAATTATCGATTACAAAGCATTTCTGAATTAGAAAGCGAGAAAGATGAAAAATAACCATACTTAGTCATTTAGTGTTATGGGGAAAGTGAGTTTTTAGAAGCTGTATTATCTCTGAGGGCTCAGACAATAAGATCGAAGATTGTTGCTATAGTTCGACTCCTCTTGATTCAATCAGGCAACTTTGCCAAACATACGAGATACCTTTTTATACTAAAGAGGGTGGAGGATTGGTAAAGATTGGAACAATGCACTTTCATTCGTCGATAGCAGTATGCAACTATGCTCATCAAGATGACTATTATGAGCCACCTTACTAGAAGCTTGTAGTTGCATAGAGCAATCTAAAGATGTTTTAATTGCTTATACAGATTACTTTGAAGATGGTGTCAGTTTTAGCTAATAAAAATCTAAAAATCAAGACATTTATGCTCAAAGTATTGAATATACTGGCCAGCTATCTGGAGAAATCGAGATAGTTTAGGAAATCTATCTCATGCCCAGCTGTTACCTATAATCTGGCTCGGATGAAGGAGTTCGCTTTGATGAAAAAGATGCGGGTCAGTCTAGATTGGTATGCCTGGTATAAGATTAGTAGATATAAGGACGATTGCTTTTATCTCTGAAAAACTTATGTGTCACCGGGATTCCATGAGGAGTCAGAGACTGACCAAAACCATTTTCAGACAATACTGAGACCAAAGAAGATTTATATATGTATCAGCTCTTTTGGCCTAAATGGATAGCCGTTGATTAATCGTGCCTATATAGAAAGTCAAGATTCTAATTCTAATGACTAGACTTGATATGATAGGAAAAGTGTATGAAAGATTTAATATCTGTCGTTGTGACATGCTACAACCATGAAGACTATATTGAGCAATGCCTGCGCAGCATTTTTAAGCAGAACTACAGGAATATTGAACTGTTTTGTTTTTAATGATGGTTCTACAGATAAGTCTGTCAGATTATCCAAGAAACCTGCAGAGATTCTCCTTTTCCAATGCAATTTCAAAAGCCAGGAGAATATGGGGTAGTTAAACACGTAATAAAGGGCTATCCCTGATTCAGGGACCTTTCCTCTTTGTGATAGCGGAGATATTTCAGATGAGAATTATATTTGAAAACTTTATCAGAAACTTTGTTTGAAAAATGTGCATATATGATTTGATATGATCTGATAGACACAAAATTTATTTTAAAAGTCATCCATTTGATTTATCTCTAGAGAAAAAGCTGTATTGATAGTTGTTCCTTGGTCTGAAGAAGTAGCTCAGTGTAGTTATGATGTGAGCTCAACTATAAAAGCTAGAGGATTATGATTTTTGCTTAATTGATTATAACATACAAGCAGTTCCAATCTATGTTCAGGATAATGAAAATTATCGTGTTCTTGAAAATTCTATATCTCAGAGAAATTCTACATAGCATTTCTTATGTTTATCTTTATGTTTTCATATCTGATAAAACTCTCAGAAGTTTATGGCCTGAGTGATAACATCTTTACTAGAAGGACGGCTGGATGATTTGATCCAGCATACTACTAAGGTAGCTGACTATGTTTCTGAATTTAAAAAGGAGGTTAGGTGATTCAAAAGAGACCATTGAAGCTTTAAAAGTAAATGTAAAAGATTAAATATCAGAGATGAAGCGATTGAAGAGCAGTTGAAATTCGTCGTTCTATTTCCTACTGTTTAGAAATGCAATGACACTCTAAAAATATATGGGACAGATTATTCTGGAACCCCTAGAAACATAAAAGGGTGTTCTTAGCTGATGAAACAACGGCTAATTCGACTGAAAAGAAAGGCAAAAATCTCCCAGATATTACGTTATCAACTATTGCTGCACCTCAACGTAAGCAGATTAAAATTTAAATGGAAAAAGTGCTCATTTATATGTTATTTTGAATTGAAAGACGTTTACAGCAATATAAAAACTTTTTGGGAGAAATTAGTGGTTTTAGCTGATGAGACTTAATTGTAGGAATGGTGAGTTACTAGTAGAAGATATAAAATTTTAGAGAAATATGGTCAAGTGTTAACAAGAGATAATATTATGATGCGAAAGCCGTGAGGGAATTTTGGCCTTGAAAGGATAAGTTGCAAACAATATTCTCAGTTAATGCTAGTGAATGATACTAATATTGGCCCAATGAGAGATTTAAAGCAGTCTTTCAAACTATGATTGAAAATCTTGATTGGGGCATTTTATGGAGAAACACAAGAAGATATTACAGGATTTATTGGCATGGTTATATCCCTGAACATTTACAATCATATTTTCTGTTATTGGAGCTTCTACACTTGGTCAGGAAGGTTTATAATATTGGGAACAATTCACCGATATTATCTCGTGATGAGGTTATTGGAAAATATGAAACAATTTTTTACCAAACATTTTATAGATTGGCCAGTTATGATGCCGCACTCGTTCATGAAAATAAAGATTCACAAGGTATATTCACCCTTTAAAAACAAGTTAGAAGCTGGTGTCTCTCTACAAAATACATATTGCTTTATAAAATTATGATGATCAGCAGTTTTGGTGGCAAGGATTGGAAAGAGAATCTGAAATAGGTGATTGGTTAGAGTATATTCAAGAGAAGACAGATTACCCTTGTTGCCATTCTTGAAAATATATCAAAAAATTTAAAGAAATCGAAGAAATCAGTACATCTTAATCATCGATGAGAAAATATCATTCCTCAATGTACCCGTCGTGTTTTTAGCTAAGGCTGACAGCTTAGGAAAAACGGTTTTGTTGTTAAGGTAGTAAATGCCTCTGAGTTTCAGATTTCGCAAGCTCAATATAGCTATCATTATTTATCGTGCTTGGTCTATCCAATTATGCCGGCGTGACGGCTAAGAGGAAAATAGCCAGTATATTTTGATATTGATGACTTGGTGTTTGATACAGTTTACACAGAGATCAATTAAGTTATACACAGGGCTTGTCTGAAAAGAAAAAAGTGGCATCATATTGCCGGATAGGAAATTATGGAAAGATGTTGGCGGCTTGTGATGTGGAGCCATTACTTCAACCAATCAATTGAAAGAAGAATTACCGGGTATCAGGCTACAGTTTTGTTAAAATAGAAATTTAGCTTCGAGTGAATTGATGGAAGTTAGCTCTGTTTTATCAAGGATTACAATCAGCAAAGCCAATGTTACATTGGCTATTTCGGGTCAATTAGTCATAATGAGAACTTGAATTGATAAAAGCCGGTTTCAAAAGCTGCTAGAAGTTTAACCGTTTATCGAACTTCATAGTCAGGTGACATCTAGATATTCCGACAGATATGAAAAGGTATGAGCAACAGATTATTGCTCATGATTATGTTGATTGGCACTGCCACAGTTGATTAGTCAGGTAGATATTAATTTGCACCTCTGGTGATCTAATTTTCAACCGTGCTAAATCTGAAATCAAATGGTTAGAAGCAGCAATGGTTAAAGTTCCAATTATAGTGATAGGTGCTTTTGCAGATATGGTGATAGATGGTCGACGACTTTAGCTAAAGAGAACAGAATGGAGAGAAGTTGACAGTTGGATTTTTTCAGCTGAACTGGTGGCAGAAATTACAGAAAATGTCATCATTTTGTTTCCAGAAAATACAGTTTAGATAACAAAGATGAAATGGTGACATATTTTGAAAAGAATAAAAAAACAATAAAAGTTGAAACAATCTTCGATATAGCAAGTATTTTATCCTGACGTTTGCGATTGTCTACAGCCAATCAATCGTGTACCTGATGAAAGTAATCATGCTCGTATGACTTGGGAAGTTTTTCACAAACCCACATCCGAAACTTATAAATGGATGGAGAAGATTCCGTTACACCAGATGTTTCTCCTAAGGACCACAAACAATTATTTATTAAAAATTGCTTTATCAAAGAAACATTTTCTTTAGATTCACCTTAAACCTCTCTTTTCTTCCTCAGTTAATTGGAATGACTCTTGGTGCCTTTTATCCCTCTGTTGGTAATTGTCATGATGGGACGTCTTTTAATGCTTAATACATTATAGGAATTTACTTATTAAGTATTTTAAATATGGTAAAGAAAGCCTGCTTTTTATTTCTTTTGCTCATTAGTGCTTCAGCAAGCTGCTTCACTGTCTTATGATGTGATGAACTATTTGGAGATTATTATGCTGGTAATTGCTTTTTTCACTAATATTGTTTATAAAAGAAATTTACAACAAGAATTTGCTTGAATTAAGTTCTTTATTTCAATTGACTCTTTATAACCAAGCTTAATAATTTACTTTTTGTACCATTGCCGTTTATTGATTTTTATTCCAGTTGTTTTTATCAGCTCTAAATAAGGTTTTTAAACAAAAGATTTGTGGGTCAAGTCGCTATGTTTTCATATGCTGGGATTTATTGTATTTTTCAGCACTTCATTTGGCTTTCTTTTTCGCAATCAAGTGATTAACGCACATGGTAGGGTTTGCTTAATATTTTACCAGCGTCTAAATGGTGATTTGAATAATTTTGACGATTAGATATTTGATTTTTGGGAAATTTCACCATCCAATTACCGCTTACACTTTTATTGATGTTGCAGTACTTATCATTTTCTTGCAGTAATCCCAAAAGACCATGAGCCGGAGCTACACTGTTATATCTTGTTATCTTTTTGTAGTAGGTTATTGCTGTTATCTCTATTATGTATCTACAGTGGGACACCGATTGTCCTTTGTAAAATGCACCAGCGGGTCAGTAGGGCTCAAGGTCGCTATTTCACGCCTTTTTCTATTTTGCTACTACCAACAGTCGCAAAATCTTAAGTGTAATAAGAGCAAAGAAGAAAGTTATAGACTAATGGTTGGTACCTGATTGTCAACTTTGATTTCTCTGTATTTACGATACCATTTAGCTGGAATTTATTAGGATAAGCTAAGAAAAAAATATACGGCTTCCCAACAGAACATCAGACAATGTGCAGAAATATCAATTGTTCATTTGCTGAATATCAGTGCACATACTATCATCAATGCTATTCTGACTACCATGTGTCAGTTCAGCAGGATTATATAGCAAACTGCTAAAAAGGATTTGAAACACTAGCTTACATCGTTATGTGGTGGTGGAAGATGCACCAGGTGGTTTACCAGAACCATAACGAAAGAGTTACATCCTATCAGAAAATATTGCTGCACTTAGGAAAATCATTACATGTCAAATTGAATTAGTCATTACGAATACAGTTAGTTATGTTTCATGAGCAGTTGCAGCAGCTCAGAGAATTATTCCGCTTTTTTGGCTGATTCATGAATTTCCTAATGATTTGGCTATTATAAAGAAAATTAACTTTCAATTGATTACTCACAGGGAAATTTTTGCCAAGAGGCGCTTTACAAAGGCAGCCGAAAGAATTGCTACCCGCTAGAGACCATCTTTGCGCTTTTTACACAAATTATTTCTACCGGAATTAAGTGGAAGACGGCAAACGTCGCATTGTGTCCGTTGGTCGTTTAACTGAACGGAAAACTAATTAGAAATTGATTAAAGCTTATGGTGTTAATTACCCCAGTCCAGAGTTGATTTTTATTGGTGCTTGGGATGAAGAATAAAGAAAATGTGAGGCTTACATAGCAGGCAAAAGAACCTAAAATATTCATTTTTAAATATAGAGACCAGCCTTTGGAAGAAGTGACAGCCGCAGATCTTGTTAGTCTCTTCAGCTATGGAAACTTTTTGGTTTGGTTTGTGGAAGCTATCGCGAGACGTGAAATTCCAGCCATTATCTCTGGATAATTTGGGGCGTCGGTCGGCTTATGAGCTGAAGAAAGGGCATGCACGTATCCATCGGAAATGCGAAATTCTCACTGAGCTGAATAAAAGAGAGCTTTGGCTTTCATGACAGTTAAAAGAAATATCTTTAGCGAATAATCTAGAAAAGATTCGCAGCCTTTGTACTGTTCAGGAAGTTTATCATGAATATGGACCGGATTGAAAAACCTCGACATTTACTGATGGAAATTCCTTGTATCACCTGGAAAATTTTTATTTGAGTCATCTGTTTCTGCCTATCCACAAGTTCTTTTTGAAAAATTAAAAGAAAAATTATGTCTCAATCCTAAAAGAGTAGAGGAGCCAGAATGATAAAATCATTCTGTTTGAGTTTTGTATCGCATCAGAAAAAGACGGATAAATCAGTATTCTAGTTCAAACTATTATTGTTTTAATCGCCTTTTTGTTATTTATGAACAACTGTTCATAGAAAGTGGTATAATAGTATAGATTTAGTAAAATCTGAAGTGGAGGGAAAAATCATGCAGCATGTATTCATTATTGGAAGTCGTGGTCTTCCTGCAAAATATGGTGGATTTGAAACTTTTGTAGAAAATTTGGTTGGACACCAGGTTTCACCACAGATTCAGTATCATGTGACATGCTTGTCGATAAAAAGCCTGTCATCATTTTGACTACAAGGCGTAGATTGTTTTACGATTCAAGCACTAAAAATTTGGTCCAGCTCGTGCTATTGCCTATGATATGATGGCAATCCTCGCTGATGTTAGTGGAAAAGCAAAGAAATAGTTCAACTAGTTTTTATATTTTAGGAATACAATCAGACTTTTTATTGCACCTTTTGCTCGAAAGAAATTCACCATGCCGGTGGATCTTTTACATCAATCCTGATGGTCTGGAATGGGAAGCGTGCAAAGTGGGCAAAACCAGTTCAAGCTTATCTCGAGTATTCTGAAAAGTTGATGACTAAAACATGCAGATTTGGTATTTTCCAGATAATCAAGGAATTGAAATGTACATCAACAAGATCTATCAACTGGTCTGAAACGACTTTTATCGCTTATGGAACAGATTTCAAACTATCTTGCCCTTGACAGATCAGACCACAAAAGTGCGTGATAACCAATGGCGAGTAAAAGAAAAAGATTATTATTTGATTGTTGGTCGTTTTGTTCCAGAAAATAACTATGAAAGTATCATCCGTGAGTTTATGAGTCACAGACGCAACGAGATTTACTGATTGTCTGCAATCATCAAGGGAATGTTTATTTTTGACGAGTTGCGAAAATAAAACAGTTTTGACCAAGATAAGCGGATTAAGTTTGTTGGAACGGTTTATGATCAGGAATTGTTGAAGTACGTTCGTAATCAAGCCTTTGCTTATATTCATGGTCACGAAGTCGAGTGGAACCAATCCTGGCTTGCTGGAGGCGTTGGCGCAAACGGATTTGAACTTGGTTTTAGATGTCGATTTTAATCGTCAAGTTGTACAAAGGGAACTGCTTTCTATTGGCAGAAAAACAGATGCATCTTTGAGTAGCATTGATTGACCAGTAGATATGAAAGCCGATTTCTCCCAATTGAGACGCAAGCTGCCAAAGAAAATATGAAGAAAACTACACCTGGGATTGTGGGTGAATACGAGGAATTATTTTTATCATGAAAGTGACGATTCTCATGTCCACCTACAATGGTGAGCGATTTTTAGCAGAACAAATTGAGAGCATTAGGCAGCAGACCTATACAGACTGGCAGCTGTTAATTCGAGATGACGGATCTAAGACAGGACGCGTGAGATTATTCAAGATTTTTGTCAAAAGATAATCGCATTCGTTTTGTGAATCCTGATGGTATCGAGAATGTTGAGGGTTATTAAAAAGTTTTCTTTCATCTTTTGAAATATCAAACGTCAGATTTCTATCTAGTTAGCGATCAGGATGACGTTTGGCTGCCTGAAAAAATTGAGCTGCAGCTGAAAGAAGCAGAAAAATATGATAATACGCTACCTTTACTTGTTTATATGGATTTAAAAGTAGTAGATCAGGAACTCAATGTTGTTCATGAAAGTATGATTCAAACACAATCGGATCATGCCAATACAGAATTGCTCCAGAATTAACAGAAAATACTGTGACTGGCGGCGTTTCGATGATTAATCAAGCTCTGGCTGACTTATGGACTGGGCAGGAGGAGTATGACTTACTCATGCACGACTGGTATCTAGCTCTACTAGCTACAGCTTTTGGCAAGCTGGTTTATATTGATAAGCAGGGAGAATTGTATCGGCAACATTCGAATAATGTTTTAGGTGCAAGAACATTCAGAAAAAGAATGCAAATTGGATTCGCCCGCATATCCTTTTTGCCAAGTATTGGAATCTCATCCAAGCGAGTCAAAAACAAGCAAAAAACTTATTGGGGTTACCATTGAGCCCTGCTGATAAAGAAATTGTAGAAAATTTTGTAACGATTATGGAAGTACCTTTGACAGAACGATATAAGCGTCTACGGAAATATGGTTTCCGAAAAATCGCACCTTCCATGCTGGTCTTTACCACTCTAATCCTTACAAAATTTGCTATAAGGAGTAATGATGGACTTATTTAGTCGAAAAAATATGATTCTCTTACGCGAGATGATTAAAACGGATTTTAAATTACGGTATCAGGGAAGTTTAATTGGCCATCTATGGTCCATTTGAAACCTTTATGCTATTTACAATTATGTATTTAGTATTTGTTCTGATTTTTGAAATTTGACGATGGAACTCCCCATTATGCGGTATGATTGTACTAGTTGGTAACTTGGGTTTCTTTACGAAGCTACCAATATAGGGAGATGCTATCGATTGTTTCACGTGGAGATTTTGCTGAGAAAATTAAATTTCTCCAAATCAATTATCGTTTTTCAGCTATTGCTGGTGCAGCCATCAACTATGCAATAAATATTTTTAGTAGTCTTTGTATTTGCTTTGATTAATGGAGTTTCTATAAATGCAGGTTGGTTGATTATTATTCCTTTGTTTGTGGAATTGATTTTAATGGCTACAGAGTTTTCTTTGGCGTTATCTACTCTATTTGTTAAATATAGGGATATTGGTCCGATCTGGGAAGTTGTATTTGGCAGGCTGGTATGTACGCAGCCTATTATTTACTCTTTAACATTTATTCTTCAGCGTGGACAAGTAACTATCGCTAAATTGATGATGCTCAATCCTTTGGCACAGATTATTCAGGATTTGCGACATTTTTGTGGTTTTATTCTGGAGAGTATGAGAGGTTGGGATTTGATTAATACACCCTTGGATTGCAGCATTTCTATGCTCTTCCAGTTTTAATTTTTGTCTTTGGTCTATATTTTTAATAAAAATGCTAAGAGGTTTGCGGAGATTTTATAATGTCAAATAATATTGCAGTAAAAATTGATCATGTTAGTAAATTTTTCGTTTGCCAACAGAAAGCAACTCAAAGTTTGAGGACTAGTTTGGTCAATCGTTTTAAAGGAATCAAAAGGGTTATAAAGAGCAACATGTGTTAAAAGATATTTCCTTTGAAGTTGAAAAAGGTGATTTCTTTGGGATTGTTGATCGAAATGGTTCTGGTAGTCGACGCTTTTGAAAATTATTTCAGAGATTTATGTTCCTGAGAAGGAACGGTGACTATTGATGGGAAGCTAGTTTCCTTTATTGAGCTAGGAGTTGGTTTCAATCCTGAGCTAACGGGGAGAAAATGTCATATGAATGGTGCCATGCTTGGATTTTTCTACCGAAGAGATAGACACTATGTATGATGATATTGTTGAATTTGCAGAACTTGAAGAATTCATGAATCAGAAACTGAAGAATTATTCTAGCGGAATGCAAGTCCGTTTAGCCTTTTCGGTTGCTATTAAAGCCCAGGGAGATATTCTCATTCTTGATGAAGTGTTAGCAGTGGGTGATGAAGCTTTTTCAACGCAAGTGCAATGAGTATTTTATGGAACGCAAAAATCTGGAAAAACCACTATTCTAGTAACATGACATGAATGCAGTGAAAAATATTGCAATAAAAGCAGTTTTGATTGAAGACAGGCTAATCAAAGTGGTTGGTGCACCGGATGATGTTGCAAACCAGTATAGTCTTGATAATACTTAGCCAGAAAAGCCTTAAATGACGACTTTACTGCAGAGCATGAAGCTATCTCTGATTTAAAGGTTGAACTCTTGACTCCTGCACAAAATAACTCCGAATCAAGAAATTAAATTTGAAATTTCGTATCAGGTAAAACAAGATATTCCGACTTATATCGCTTTTCTTTGACTGATATTGACCGCAGTATTTGGATTTACAATGTCATTCTTTTGATGATATGACAAACGGAAAAAGGCGAAGAGATTTGTATATACTTGTTCACTTGCTGAGTAAATGATATCAAAGCTAAATTACAAGTATCAGTCCGAGACCATCATGATCAAATCCTTGCTTTTGCCGATTCAAAGAATACTCCATTATCCTTATCAATCGTAACGATATTTCTGATGATGACATATCAGCAAAAAGACTCTGCGACTGGCTTGATTCAGCGGGAGATGGAGATGGATAATTTCACAATAGAATAAGGTGATTCTATGGGCAGAATACTACTGTATACTCATTTTAACAAACTACATCAAGTGAGTGGTCATGTATTTTACCAATTAAAACAGAGTAAAACCGTTATTTTTCTGCGTTGTCTTTATTTCAAATAGCCCTTTAGAAAAGATGACAAGACTAAGTTGCAAAAAGAAATTTCAATATTGATATCGTGATTGAGCGAGACAATACCGGATTTGTGCGAAACTTGGCGTGATGGGATGCAGTTCATTGGCTGACAAAATACAAGGCTATGATTCTCTCACCATTATGAATGATACTTGTTTTGGCCCCCTATAGGTTGCGATATATATGAAGATATGGAAGCAAATCAGGTGATTTGATTCTGAGGGAATGACAATTTCGAAAGACAAAATATTTAAAGAGCACTTACAAAGTATATTTTGTATCGTTTTAAAACAGTCTATGCTTGGAACAGAGGTTTTTCAAAGGTTTTGGTCCAAATAAAGATTTACAGATGTTCAGAGTGTTATAGATCAATACGAGACACAGTTTACGATGTATTTTTCAAAAAGAAGGATTTCATTATCAGACATTCTATGATACTCGCGAAGAAGAAGCAGGAGGCTGGTGCATCCTGACTTTTTCTTATTATAAACCACAAACTATTCTTGAAAAGAAAGTTCCTTTTTAAAAAGTAAAAGCGATTGATGGCAATCCATTTTGGTTGCCTATCTTTTTAGAGAAGATAAAAGCAACTACTTCTTATCCTGTTGCGTTAATCATTGAGCATAGCGTGAATATTTTTCCAGATGTCCTTATCTTTTAAAGGGAAGCTTCTTAGGAGCTAAAGGAAGCAACTTCTATTCCTAAAGATGTTGTACACTATATTCATGTGACAAAATGTGTAGCATTTTGAGGCAATTTATCCTAAATTTGTGAATTTATTTCCTCAATTTGAGTGTTTACTAACAACACCCGATCAAAAAGATAGCTAAACGCAACTCAGTTGTTATGTAAATGGGATTTCTGGCAAAAGTCAAATAGTATTAACACAAGAGCAGCACCCTTTCCTATTAGCCATGTTTGCTCAAGCTGAACAATTAAAAAGCATACCAATATATTGGCCATCTCTCTACCCATACTCTGGTTACTAAAACGGTTGATTTGGATGAGTGGATGCGAAACGAATTATTGGATATGATGATTGAAAAATTCTAGCAATAGTCTCCATGCTTTGAAACGTTGTTCTGGTTTGGGTCTTATCTTACCTGACTCTTCCAGCATGAGTCCGAAAATGGTTTGTTTTATCAGGAGCCTCTTAAAGAAGAGATAGGGGAAAAATCTGGAAAACGATTATCTTGTCGCAAATCATTTACATTTGCTGATACAGCAACTCTGACGAGAGTCTACGGTGGCTATGTGGTTTACGTATGAAGCCTTAGAGCCTTTCTTTAAAATGCGTTTGGAGAACTTGAGTTGTTGTTAGCTTCAGGAGAAATCAACTATTTTAGAAAAGTTGCTGGTGTATGTTGTTTGGGACAAAAAGTATGATTTTTCAAATCATGCCTTTATCTACAGTCATATCCATCTTTATTAGATTTGCAATATTTAAATAATCAATTAGTGAAACAGCAAGAAAACTTTAAAAGATAGAAAAGCATTGTAAAAACGACTTGCTCGATTCATTGGTAAGGAAGTGTAATGAAATTTTTACTGAAAAATTTTGAGCAAATTAGTTTTTATTCTGATTAGCTTTTTGATGCTTGATGTGACTATTGTAAATATTAGTATAGCATTAAGCAGTCATACTAATATAATGACTTATCCTTTTTGGAGTAGAAATTTTACTATCTAGTCTTTTATTATTTGGTATTAGTTTTCTTATTTCTAATTTGTTATATAAGAAAACTGATAAGTTGGGCTATTATTATTTATTTTTATACACTGAGTTTTTCTTATTTACTGCAAGTGACTAGAAATGTTAGTGATCCGTATAGATTTAGAGTTGATATTTCAAAAATCATTTTTACAGCTATATTTTTACCAGTATTATTTGTGATTACCGTCATGGTTGTTCTGTATAAAGTAGTTTTTAAATTAAAGAGATGGACTGACTTTGAAGGATTACACATTGATGAAAAGCAATTCAAACAGGATAGAAGATTTGCTTTTAGCTCAATTCTTGTTATCCCTTGTCTTTTCTGATAATAAATTTTGAATGTTATTACAAAGACAGGATTTTTAAGTAAATTTTATGAAGAAACTCCAGATAAATGAATTATTTGTTTTCGCTCACTAGTCTAATATTCTTGATATTTGCGATTGGTTCTGTGCTAGTTTTTAGCAGTAAAAAGGAATGAGATCTCTCAAAAATAAAAACAGTTTTTCCGTTACTGTTCTATTTAGCGCCGTTTTTGCCATGATGTTAACTATACAATGCAAAATAGTATTAGAGGGGATATATCGGTTTTAGACCTCGCTAACTTGCTGGCGCCAGTTTGTTTCAAAATTATTGTCTTTATAACTTTCACTTGGCTGTATGTGGTTTTTAACCGATTTCTTTTATCGACTATTCTCATTTTAATAGAGTAGAATAGAGGTTCTGTGCAGTGCTTTACAAATTTCAATACCGTCAGGAACCCATTTTGCCAAGTGATCTTGTATGGTTGCGAAATCCAAAAATATTACTTGATTTTCTTAATGGTCATTATATTGTTTATATTATTCTGACTTTGTTGCTTCGCGAGTTTCTTTATTGGATTTTTAGAAGATTCTGCCAAATAAGATTGGTTCTAAGCACAAAATATCGTATGATTTTGCTTATATTGCCAATTGTACTTAGGGCTGTTTCAGGTGTTTTCTTCTAAAAAGGATGGAAAATTACGAAAATATTCAGTTGTCTCTATCTTAAATAATTATCACGATTTAACATGGTTTTGAAATACTGTTAATTCGCAAATCCGTTCATTGACATTTGTGTGGTTTGCGCAGTTGTCGAGACGTTACTATGACACGTCCTAAACAATATTCTACAATCAAAAATTTGGAGGAAAAATATAAGCATATTGCTGCAAATTATAATCAATCCAGAATTGAGAAAATTGAAAAACCAGACATGTAATCTCATCTCCTGGTGAAAGTTTTCTGATCCTGCTCGTGTTGAAGGGGTTACAATGTCAGAAAATCAATTCCCAATATTCAAGAAATTAAAATCAAACTACAAGTGGCTTAATGAAATCAGATGGCTATGGCGTACTGCCAATATGGAATTTCAGACATTGACTAGTTTACGCTTTTTATAATTTGTCTCCATCCACTTCTGTCATCTATCAGCAAGTAGTGCCCAGAATGAACAAATTTCCATCAATCAGTGATTTTTATAATCGAAAATCGAATCGCAAGTTATCCACTTAGCTTCACCAAGCAACTATTCTAGAAATATTATCTATAATAATCTAGGGTTTAATAAATTTGTCCATTATGGAACAGAAGGGATTGAAAGGTGATCAGATTAGTGGAAATTATAGTGACAAAACAACATATGAGCAGATTTTAAATAATCTAAAAAGAAAATCAAAGTCAATTCTTTTCTGTTATGACTATGCAGAATCACATATGCCTTGGACAGAACTAATCCTGTGACTATTTCTGCAATGTATGCAGGCTTTTCTGATGCTGATAATCAGACTTTATCCAATTGATGTGAGGGATGCTGCACCACACAGATATCGCCACAAAGATTTTCTTGATCGGCTTTCGAAAATCAATAAAGAAAGTTGCGGTTGTTTTCTATGGAGATCATTTACCAGGATTATCCTCAATCGGCTTTTAAGAATAATCCAGAGAGTCAATATTTAACAGATTATTTTGTGTGGAGTAATTATGAAACCCCAGAAATTGAACTATCAATTGCATTCAAGTGATTTCACAGCTTTGTTAATAGAACAGACCAATTCAAAAGTGTCCCCGTATTATGCTTTATTAACAGAAGTTTTGCATAAGGCAAGTGTTGAGTATTTGGATGCAGAAGAAGGCAAATTGCAGAAGATCTAAAGCTAATCCAGTATGATATAGTGGCTGGGAAAAGGCTATTTGACAAAAGATTTTTCAAAGTACAGAGTGAATAAAAATTGTAATGTACATTTCATAACTTCCATACTTAGATTATGACATAGATATAATCGTAATATTTTTCCCTACTTGGCTTGACAAGTAGGTTATTATTCTCTGGGAGTAGGCTCTTAAGTTCTTTAAAAATGATATACTAAAATAAAACGATTATTTTAGGAAATGAGTTATCATGCAAGTAAAGAATATCCTCGAAAACGATTGGAGAAAGTGGCTAGTTTTGTTCCATGGGGGATAAAATCTTGGATGTGGGGAGTGATCACGCCTCATTTACCCATTTTATTTAATACATGCAAGGGCGTATTGTGTCGGCTGTTGCTGGAGAAGTTGTTGAAGGACCATATCAGTCTGCGGTTGCGAGATGTGAGGATAATGGTTTATCTGATAAAATTTCTGTTCGTTTAGCAAATGGTTTGGCAGCTTTTGATGTGGGAATCAGATTGATGATATCGTTATTGCAGGGATGGGAGGAGGCTAATTGCAGATATTTTTAGAACGTGGTAGTACTAAATTGACATCTGTTAGGCGTTTGATTCTTCAACCCCAACAATCGAGAAGATGAACTTCGCAGGTGGTTGTGTAGTCATGATTTTCAAATTATTAGAAGCTCTGTGGAGAAAATGGGAAATTCTACGAGATCATAATAGCTGAGCAGGGGAAGCAAGTGTTGAATGCTGATCAAGAACGCTTTGGACCTTATCTGATGAGAGAACAATCGACAATTTTCGAGATAGATGGCGCTGGGAAGCAGATAAGTTGGAAAAAGCACTGGCTAAAAATTCCAGAGAAAAATCTAGTGGAACGCTCAGCTATATCCCATCAAGCAAATCAAGGAGGTACTCCATGCTGGCGAGTGATTTTATTAATCGTTATAGATACTGCCCTCAGGACTTATCCGAGGAGAGAGATGTTCGAGGACTGCAAATTAGAACTCTAAATAAGGAAGTTAAGCGTGTGCTGGTGGCTTTAGATATCCGCGAGCAGACAGTTGCAGAGGCGATTGAAAAGAGAGTGGATTTGATTTTGGTTAAGCATGCTCCGATTTTTCGTCCTATTAAAGATTTGGTGGCGGAGCGATCTCAGAATCAGATTTACATCGATCTAATTAAGCATGATATTGCAGTTTATGTCAGCCATACCAATATTGATATTGTAGATGATGGTCTTAATGACTGGTTCTGTGATCTGCACGGAAAATCACCGATACGGATTATCTTAGCGAAACGGCTCCTGGGTACGGTATTGGGCGTATTGGCAAGATTGCACCTCAGACTTTTGGAGAATTTGCAATTAAGGTTAAGGAAAAATTTGGTCTGGATAGTCTGCGTTTGGTGAGTTATATGGCTACGGATCTGGAGCGAATGGTTGAGAAAGTAGCGATTTGTGGTGGCAGTGGTCAATCCTTGTACAAGAGGCGCTTGCTAAGGAGCGCAAGTTTATATTACAGGGCGATATTTACTGCCATACAGCACAAAGATATGCTAAGTGAGGGTCTTCTAGCTTTGGATCCGGGTCATCATATAGAAGTGCTTTTTGTAGAAAAATTAGTTGAAAAGTTTCAAGACTGGAAAGTAGAAGAGGGCTGGGAAGTTGAATTTTTAGCCAGTCAGGTTTCTACAAATCCGTTTAAATATAAATAAATAGCTATTATTGGGGCAGAGAAAACAAGCGGTAGCTGAAGTCTGGTGCTTATTCTTCTAAAGATCGATTAAGAAAGAGAAGTAGATGACAGAGAATATTTTAAATTGGGTTAATATTTGTGTAAAAGGGAATCAGATTCTCTTACTCAATCAGCAGCACGATGATTTTAAAGGCTGGATTCAACCAGGTGGGAAAGTTGAGTTCCAGAATCTTTTTCGAAGCAGCTGTGCGAGGAGTTGAAAGAGGAAACAGGATTGACAGCTCTTAATTTAGTTTTAAAAGGGAATTTCTGGTTTTACAAATCCTGACAAACAGGAGCGTTATGTTTACTATGATTTTCCTCTGTACTGAGTTTACAGGTCAAGTTCATGGAACTAGCCGGGAAGGGAACCCAAATGGTGGAAGATTTCAGAGCTTGAGCAATTGGATATACAGGATGACATTAGGACTAGGCTTCCTTTATACTGGCGACAGGGTTCTTTTGAGCGTATTCACTATTGGGATGAAGAGCATCATTGTATCAAAAAGAAAACCAAGACGATTTTTATATGATTGAGTCAACAATGATTTCTGGTTGAATAGAAATATCAAAAACAGTTACAGGAGTGTACTTTAAATTTTGGTTGTTAAGTAATAAGTGACATCCGCTTTCAAAAATGGTAAAATGAAGAGAATACATTAGAGAGGAAACTCATTATGAAAAGGTATTATCATCTGCAGGTGGCTCGGGTACACGTTTATATCCTTTAACTAGAGCTCGCGTCTAAACAACTCGATGCCGGTTTATGATAAACCCATGATTTATTATCCGTTATCAACCCCTTATGTTGGCTGGTATCAAAGATATCTTGATTATTTCAACTCGACAGATCTCCCTCGTTTTTGAGGATTTGTTGGGTGATGGCTCAAATTTGGTGATTAAGCTTTCTTATGCCGGAGCAACCAAGTCCAGATGGTTTTGGCTCAAGCCTTTATTATTGGTGCCGACTTTATCGGCGATGACCATGTGGCTTTTGATTTTAGGTGATAATATTTATCATGGACCAGGCCTTAGCAAATGCTTCAAAAAGCTGCTTCGAAGGAAAAAGGAGCGACTGTTTTTGGTTACAAGTGAAAGATCCAGAACGTTTTGGTGTGGTTGAATTTGATGACAATATGAATGCGATCTCTATTGAAGAAAGAAACCAGAACAACCACGTTCTAATTATGCAGTTACAGGACTTTATTTCTATGATAACGATGTTGTAGAGTACTAAGAAGATCAAGCCAAGTGCACGTGGAGAGTTAGAAATTACTGATGTCAACAAGGCATACTTGAACGTGGTGATTTGTCTGTTGAGCTGATGGGACGTGGTTTTGCTTGGTTGGATACAGGCACTCACGAAAGCTTATTGGAAGCAGCTCAATATATCGAAACAGTTCAGCGTATGCAGAATGTTCAAGTGGCAAATCTGGAAAGAAATTGCCTATCGTATGGGTTATATTACCAAAGAGCAGGGTTCATGATTTGGCTCAATCTTTTAAAAGAAAAATGAATATGGTCACTATTTACTGCGTTTGATTGGAGAAGAATAAGACATGTCGGAACAATTTTTGATTAGCAGCCCTGAAGATTGAGACTATTCCTGGTATGTTGGAATTTGATATTCCAGTTCATGGAGACAATCGTGGCTGGTTCAAGGAAAATTTTCAAAAAGAAAAATGCTTCCACTAGGTTTCCCAGAGAGTGTAGAAGGTAGCTCCCAAAAACAATGTCAGCTTTTCCCGTAAAAATGTACTTCGTGGTCTTCATGCAGAGCCTTGGGATAAATACATATCTGTCGCAGATGGTGGGAAAAGTTCTCGGATCTTGGGTTGACTTGCGTGAAGGAGACATTCGGAAATACCTACCAAACGGTCATTGATGCCAGCAAGGAAATTTTCGTTCCTCGCGGTGTAGCAAATAGCTTTCAAGCATTGTCAGATACGGTTTCTTATAGTTATTTGGTCAATGATTACTGGGCCTTGGAATTAAAAACCTAAGTATGCCTTTGTCAACTATGCAGACCCAGATCTAGGCATCAAGTGGGAAAAATCTTGACCAGGCAGAAGTTTTCTGAAGCGGATAAGCATCATCCTTTCCTCAAAGATGTTAAGCCTTTTGACAAAAAGATATGTTATAAGACATCAAGACAAGAATAGGGAGAAAAATCTTTTCATGACTGAATATAAAAATATTGTAGTAACAGGTGGAGCAGGATTTATCGGTTCTAACTTTGTTCATTATGTGTACAATAACTTCCCAGATGTGCATATCACGGTTCTGGATAAGCTAACTTATGCTGGTAATCGAGCTAACATTGAAGAAATTCTAGGCGATCGAGTGGAGTTAGTTGTGGGAGACATTGCAGATGCAGATATTGTTGACCAAGTAGCTAAGAATGCGGATGCTATTGTTCACTATGCAGCAGAAAGTCATAATGACAATTCGCTAAATGATCCTCGTCCATTTATCGATACGAACTTTGTTGGAACTTATACGCTCTTGAAGCAGCTCGTAAATACAACATTCGTTTCCACCATGTGTCGATTGACGAGAGTTGCAGATCTTCCTCTTCGTGAAGATCTTCCAGGGCACGATGAAGGACCGGGTGAAAAATTCACCCCAGAAACGAAATCACAATCCTAGTTCGCCTGTATCTCATCTACCAAGGCGCTTCAGACTTGATTGTTAAAGCTTGGGTGCGCTCATTTGGCGTGAAAGCGACTATTTCTAACTGTTCAAACAACTATGGCCCTTACCAGCATATCGAGAAGTTCATTTCCACGTCAAATTACTAATGATTCTGAGTGGTATCAAGCCAAAAACTCTATGGTGAAGGAAAGAATGTTCGTGACTGGATTCATGCAAAGTGATCATTCATCAGGTGTTTGGACGATTTTTGACCAAGGACAAATCGGTGAAACTTACTTGATTGGTGCTGACGGTGAGAAGAACAATAAGGAAGTACTGGAGCTCATTCTCAAAGAAAATGGGACAGCCTGCTGATGCTTATGATCATGTGACAGATCGTGCTGGTCGACCTTCGCTATGCGATTGATGCTAACAAGTTGCGGGATGAACTGGGCTGAAAACCAGAATTCACTAACTTTGAAGCTGGATTGAAAGAAACAATCAGTGGTACACAGATCACCAGAATTGGTGAAAGCTGAAAAAGAAGCTGTCGAAGCCAACTATGCTAAGACTCAAAAAGTGTTGAAATAAACTATTATTGAAGCTTTGTCTTTAAAGGAGAATCATGAAACATAAAATTTTAGTCAACAGGTGAGGGCTAGCTTTATCGGAACTCATACTGTTATTGAGTTAATCAGTGCCGGACATGAAGTTGTTGTTGATAATTTAGTAAACAGCAGTAGTATGAAGTTGTGGAACGAATTGTTGATCAAAAATTCCATTTTACCAAGTAGACATTCGTGACAAAAGAAGGCTTTACTTGAAATTTTTACAAGACGAACAACCAACAGGCGTTATTCATTTTGCAAGCGTTAAAAAGCAGTTGGTGAATCAACTCAGATTCCACTCAATATATTACGAAAAATAATATTACAGGGACCTTGACATTGTTGCGTGTCATGGAAGAAGTCAATTGTAAAAATATCATTTTTAGCTCTTCTGCAACTGTCATATAGGTGACCTCAGACTGTTCCAATTTTAGAGGATTTCCTCTCAGCCACCAATCCTACGGGCGCACCAAGTTAATGATTGAAAGAAGTGTTGGCAGATATCCATAAAGCGGATTCAGATTGGAATGTTGTTTTGTTACTACTTTAATCCAATCGGTGCTCATGAAAGTGGTGATTTAGGGTGAAAACCAAATGGTATTCAAATAATCTCTTGCCATATGTGACACGGTTGCTGTGGGAAATTAAAAAGAGGTTCAAGTATTTGGTAATGACTATCCAACAGTTGATGGAACAGGTATTCGCGATTATATTCACGTTGTTGATTTAGCAAAAGGACATGTCGCTGTCAAAGTTTGAAGGAGATGCAGGATTGAATCTATCTACAATCTCGGTACTGGCAAAGGATATTCTGTATTGGAAATCATTCAAAATATGGAAAGCAGCAGGCAAACCAATTCCTTACAAAATTGTTGACGCCGTCCTGGTGATATTGCCACTTGCTATGCTGATTCTACTAAAGCAAAAAGAAGAATTAGGCTGGGAAGCACAGTTTGATATTACACGTATGTGCCAAGATGTGGCATTGGCAAAATAAGCACCCCAATGGATTTGCTGAGTAAAATGAGGATATATTAAAAGTAGATGAGGCTGAGATACTATCTTAGCTCTTATTTTAATAAAATAATCTGATACAGTAACTGATTATTCAAATATTATATTGAGGTTGTGGCAGCTCTTGCGAGGCAAATTATCTACTTTCAAATCTGGAAGAAGCTCTCACTCAAACTTGTGGAGTTGGAGGGCTTAGTTACTCTGAGGATTCTTGTATCGATGATAACCTGCATGGCAATTTCTAAGTGGGGTTATTGGAAAATTGAGAAACCAGCTAAGTTTTTCTGGAAAAATAACACTTTTGTTAAACCAAAAGCATGGAAACATCATTTTAATCATAAGGCAGAATCATTTGATTCTCCTAAGAATAAATTTCTTGCTGATCTCATTCGTCAAGCAGTCAAAAATCAAGTTGAGACTTTTCTGATAAGCATATCTTAGATTTTGGGGGGCGGTACAGGCTTAGTGTCATGCATTAGCAAAAGCAGTCAGGCTCAGTAACACTAGGTAGATATTTCTGAAAAATGCTTGAACAGGCTCATTTTGAAAGTGGAGAAGCAAGGGCATTGAGAATGTTCAGTTGCTTGGAACAGGATTTGTTGCTGAGATCCTTTAAACTCACTGTATTTGATATCATCGTGGTTAGCCGCGTGCTTCATCATGTACCAAATGTTGAGGAGACTTTGTACATGTTTAGAAATCATCTTGTTGAGGATGGCCGACTTTTTATCGCTGATTTTGTTAAAACAGATATAAATCAGCATGGTTTTAAAGCTTTGATGATTTGGAAGAAACTATTTCAAACTGATTCTTATCAGTCAAAATCTCGAGTTATTTATAGTGCAGAGGAACTCTTAGGAAATCATAGAAATTATTCTTGTCTTCAGCACAAAAACGTAGAGAGTGAACAAAAATCTATCTCTGAAAATGTTGATTTTTCATTTGCTGAGTTCAGTATATACTCTGAAATTTTATAATAGTAACTTAACTGACGCTATAAACTGAGTAAAGTAGTGCGCTCCCATAATTTGAGAGCGCATTTTATCTATATTTCTAAAATTGAATCTGATAACTGTTAGATGAAAGCTTTTGTCAAATATTTTCTTGACAGCCTATATTCTCGCTTCCACTTTTATGATAGTAAGTCTAATTTCAGTCTTTTAATCAAAATAGAGCAAATCTTTACTTGTACTTGCTAAAGATTTCAAAGCCATCTTTGGTGACGTGGCCGCAATCTTCGATACGAACACCAACTTTTTCCTGGAAATATAAATTCCAGGTTCTGACAGAAAGCACATGCCTTCTTCGATAACCATGTCGTTACCTTTCCACGATAGATGGAATTCGTGAACACTCATACCAATACCATGTCCCAAAACGATGATTGAAATATTCTCCATAACCGGCTTTTTCAATGACCGTGCGAGCAGCAATGATCGACTTCATGAGCGGTTACACCTGGTTTGATAAAGTTCTAGAGCAGCCTGTTGAGCTTCCAAGGTCGGATTGTAAAATGTCTCAAAATTGATCTGGTTTCCCAACTGCACTGTCCGTGTCATATCACTAGCATAACCATTTACCATGCAGCCAAGATCAAATAGAAGCAAGGCATTGTTTTCAATTCTGCTGGCACCTGGGATACCATGTGGATTGAGCATTATCACCTCGTCAAACCATCGTTTCGAAAACTCATCTCAAGCCAAGTTGTTTGATACCGAAATCAATTTGAGCAATGATATCTGTTTCTGTCTTATCAGAGAGAAATAATATCAAACCAATGCTGACAGCTTTATCCGCGTGTTCATCGCGACAAACATTTTCTTAATTTCATCGGCTGATTTCGATGAGACGCATACGATTGATGTAAGGCGTTAAATTGGTAAATTCAGCTTGTTCAAAAACAGTGCGTAAACCATTGTAGTTGGTCAAAATCAAATTATCAAACTCAACTGTAATTTTACGGAAACTGCCAGCAGGTAAGTTTTCTTTGATCAAGATTTTCCAGAGTCAACATAACCCACAACTCTGAAATCAGACAATGCACTAGCTCTTTTCTACTTCAAGAGCTGGAACAAAGAGCAGTGGTTCATGGTTTGTGAAAATAAAAAGAAACATCTGACGTTCATGAGGATCACTATAAAATCCTGTTAAGTAATTGATCGTGATAGGATCAGAAATCACAGCAACGTCTGTTTTTTCTGTTTCTAGATGAGAAATAATGTGATTAATTTTGGTCATTCTATTACCTTCTTTCTATGCTCTATTTTTGCAAAAACGAGTAAAAAATCAAAAACGATATTTTTGACTTCAGAAATTATAACAACTAGATAAATTTTTCTTGTAAAAGTAATTGATAAAAGATTGTTAATATGTTGCTAAAAACAATATTTTTCAAAAAGTTATCAAAATGCTTGAAAGTGTTTCCAATAGTGATAAAATGATTTGGTAGGAATGTGAAAAACGATATTTTCAACATAGAAAGGATTATTTATGAACACAGACGATACTGTAACAATGATGATGTCGCCCGTGAAGCGGGAGTTTTCAATGGCGACCGTTAGCCCGTGTAGTAAACGGTAATAAAAATGTAAAGGAAAAACACAAGAAAAAGTCTTAGAAGTCATTGACCGCCTTGACTATCGACCAAATGCGGTAGCACGTGGACTTGCCAGCAAGAAAGACAACTACAGTAGGAGTTGTCATTCCAAACATCACTAGCGAGTTATTTTGCAACACTTGCGAGAAGGAATTGATGATATTGCAGAGATGTATAAGTATAATATTGTCCTAGCTAATAGTGATGAAGATGATGATAAGGAAGTCTCTGTTGTTATTACGCTGTTTTTCAAAGCAAGTGATGGTATTATCTTTATGGGTTATCATCTGACAGAAAAATTCGTTCTGAGTTTTCTCGTTCAAGGACGCCGAGTGTACTTGCAGGAACGAGTTGACGTTGAACATCACCGCTGGCAAGTGTTAATGTATTACAAACAAGCAACTATGGATGCGGTAGAATGTCTTGCAAAAGGCAACCGAAAAATTGCTTTTTGTAAGTGGACTTTGGTAGATGATATTAATAGAGATCTCACTTGGCTGGCTACAGAAAGCTTTGAAAAAGCAAAATGTTCTTATAGCGAAGGGTTAGTCTTTGAGTCTAAATATAGTTACTGATGATGGTTATCAATTAGCAGAAACGATTGCTTCTAAAGCAACAGCGGCTTTTGTGACTGGTGATGAGCTGGCAGCTGGACTGTTGAATGGCTTATCAGATAAAGGTGTGAATGTACCAGAAGATTTTGAAATCAGTACCAGTGATGATTCTCAGGTAGCACGTTTTACTCGCCCAAATTTGACAACTATTGGTCAGCCTTTGTATGACCTTGGTGCAATTAGTATGCGTATGTTGACAAAGATTATGCACAAAGAAGAATTAGAAGAACGCGAAGTGGTATTGGCACATGGTCTGATTGAGCGTTGTTCAACAAGGAATAAAGAAGAGGCCGTTAGGCCTTTTTCTTTCTTCTTTTACAATGGGATACCTTCTTGGTTTTAATTTTTCCATCTTTTTGGGTGTAATAGAAGACATGAAAGTATTACTTTATTTAGAGGGCAAAGCAGTTTTGGAAAAGTCAGGTATCGGACGAGCCTTGCAACATCAAATGAAAGCTCTAGATTTGGCTGGAATTCCATACACAACAGACCCTTCAGGAGATTAGTGATGTAGTGCATATCAATACCCTATGGACCTAGGAGTTTGCGCCTTTGCATAAAGCTAAAAAGCAAGGGAAAAAGGTGATTATGCATGGGCACTCGACTAAGGAAGATTTTCGCAATTCTTTTATTGGGTCAAATCTTTTTGCTTCTGCTTTTGGTAGTATCTCAGCTCATATGTATCAAAATGGCAGATTTTATCATTACACCATCTGAGTATTCCAAAATTGATTCAGGGTTATGGTGTGACAACACCAATTGTGGCTGTTTTCTAATGGAATTGACCTTCAGAAATATAAAAAGAATCCACATAAAGAAGAAGTGTTTAGGAATCATTTTCTATCCAAGAAGGAGATAAGGTAGTTGTTTGTGCAGGACTTTATTTCGAGGCGCAAAAGGGCATTGAAGATTTTTGTAGAAGTGTACGCAGAATGCCAGATGTCTCGCTTTATTTGGCTGGGTAGTATTAATAAATGGATTATTCCACGGAAAATTAGAAATCTTGTCCTTTTTAATCATCCTAAAAATGTTGAATTTCCGGGTTATTTCAAGGTGTGCTGCTTTTTGAAGGAGCTATGAGTGGTGTAGCAGTCTTTTTCTTTTTCCCAAGCTATGAAGAAACGGAAGGGATTGTTGTGTTAGAAGCTAGCTAGTTGTCAACATGTAGTTTTTGCGAGATATTCCTGTATATGAAGGCTGGATTGATGAGCAATCAGCTGAATTGGGACACAATGTAGATGAATTTGTAGACTCTATCCAAAAGATTTTGGATGGAAAAGGTGGATAAGAGAGAAGCTGGCTATAAAGTGGCTCAGAGTCGTTCCATTGATGACGTTGCTTAGCGTAGTGGAAGCCTATCAAAAAGTATTGGAGATGTAGCATGCAGAATTGGTCTTTTTACGGATACCCTATTTTCCTCAGGTTTCAGAGAGTGGCAACCAGTATCCGGACATTAAAAACAGAATTGGGAAAAAGCTTGGTCATACTGTTTTTTATTTTTACATCAACAGACAAGGATGTCAATCGTTATGAAGATTGGCAAATTATTCGAATTCCAAGTGTACCGTTCTTTGCTTTTAAAGATCGACGAATTGCTTATCGAGGTTTTTCAACAGCTTTAGAAATTGCACGTCAATATCAATTAGATATTATCCATACTCAAAACCAGGGAATTTTCTTTGGGTTTATTAGGGTTTGGATTGCTAAGGAGTTGCAGAATCCCTGTTGTTCATACCTATCATACGCAATATGAAGACTATGTACGGTATATTGCTAAAGGTATGGTCATTCGCCCTAGTATGGTCAAATATATTGTCTCATGGATTCATGAGTGATTTGGATGGTGTGATTTGCCCAAGTGAGATTGTCTAGACCTACTCATGAAATACAAGGGTGAAAGTAGAAAAAGCGCGTTATTCCGACTGGAATTGAACTGGCCAAGTTTGAACGCTCAGAACTTACTAAAGAGGAATGTTGCTGATTTGCGTGAAAAATTAGGTATTTCTGAACCAAGAAACCATGCTAGCTAAGTTTGTCACGTGTTTCATATGACATTCAAGCGGTTTTAGCTGCTCTGCCGAGGTTTTAGAAGAAAAATCCAAATGTGAGCTGGTGAGTAGCAGGAGATGGACCTTATTTGTCGGACTTAAAGGCATCGTCAAACGGTTGAACATCACAGATATGGTTATTTTTACAGGCATGATTGCGCTGAGTGAAACTGCTTTTGTATTATAAAGCGGCTGATTTCTTTTATTTCAGCTTCAACCAGTGAAACGCAGGATTGACATATTTAGAAAGTCTAGCTAGTGGTACTCCGATAATTGCGCATGGAAAACCTTATTTAGACAATGTTATCAATGATAAAATGTTTGGAACACTTTTTATTATGAAGAACGTGACTTGGCAGGGAGCGATTTTTGGAAGCTGTTAGTTGCAACACCAGATTTGGATGAAAGAGCCTCGCTACAAAATTATATGAAATCTCTGTTGAAAACTTTAAGCGTCGTATATGAATTCTACTTGGATTTGATTATTTCAAAAGATTTTTACAATGATTTTGCATCCGGAGGAAACTGTTAGTAAGCGATTAGCGAAATCGAGTTATCTATCTTCCTAAAAAGCGATTACTCTCCTGTAAATGGTTCGGCACGAATGTTTAAAAGCTTCAAAACGACAAATCAAAAATATACAGAAATACCTGAAATAGAAGTCCCTAAATAGTGAGGCGAGAAATGAAACGTACTCTTCCTTTTTAGCTGTACTCTTTCTTTTTTCTATTTATTATTTTTATGAAATTGTCCAAGTGATACCGATGAAGGAATTGTTACGAAAGGGTTGATGATTCAAAAATATTTTTGTTTATTCACCCCTCACAACAGTCCTTGTGGCAGCTATCTATACGGGTTTGCATACGGTTTTTTCTCATCGTTTTTGCTTCTAGTGACGCTCATGTTTTTGTGACCATTCTGACCTTTAGCGAATGGATTTTACTATATCATGCGATTTATTTTATATGTGTATTAGTAGGTACAGGTTTAGGTTATGGAGTGTTTCGTTGGAGAAGGGGAACTCAATAAAAATCCAGTAGTTCAGATGCTTGCTGTATTAGGGGCATCCTAGCAGCAGTACTAGAACAATTGTAGTGCGTTTTGGAATGTTTTTCGAAACAGTTAATGATGGGGGATGACTGTTGTCTCAACCCTTTTTAATACTCACAGGGAAGAAATACCTCACTGAAGACGAAGTGTTACCTATTTAACATATTTGTTCTAAAATTGTAAAGTAAAGAAATACTGTTTTATGAGTTGAATTGGTGAATTTAAGGAAATTTTGGTATAATAAAAAGATAGAAAAGGTGAATAAGATGATATTAGTTGTAGATGATGAAAAACCAATCTCAGATATCATAAAATTTAACATGGTAAAGAAGGTTATGAGGTAGTGACAGCCTTCGATGGTCGTGAAGCGTTAGAGCTGTTTTGAAGCAGAACGTCCAGATATTTTTGATTTTGGATTGATGTTGCCTGAAATAGATGGCTTTAGAGGTAGCGCGAACGATTCGGAAAACGAGCAATGTACCAATCATCGTTCTGTCGGCTAAAGATAGCGAATTTGATAAAGTCATTGGTCTCGAAATCGGCGCAGATGATTATATGACAAAGCCGTTTTCTAATCGTGAGTTACAGGCGCGTGTCAAAGCTATATTTACGTCGTACAGATTTGACAATTGAAAATCAAGCAGAAGCTGCTCCAACAGAAAGTGTGATTGAGATTTGCAGATTTTGACGGATGCTTTTGTTGTGAGAAAAAGCATGGTGAAGAATTGGATTTAACACCGTGAATTTGAATTACTACACCACCTAGCTACACACATATTGGTCAAGTGATGACGCGTGAACACCTACTAGAAACAGTATGGGGTTATGATTATTTTGGAGATGTGCGGACTGTTGATGTAACGATTCGCCGTTTGAGGGAAAAAATTGAAGATATTCCTAGCCGCCCAGAGTATATTTTTTAACACGGCGTGGTGTGTTGGATATTATATGAGAAACAATGATTGATAATATAAGACAATTTGTTGTATCAAAAAGATTTTGTATTTGTCCTACTCATTTTAGGATTTATTTTTGGTCATACAGTTGCTGTCCTTGGAAAATCGACGTGATAATGTTCGTATTCGCCAATTGAATCAAAAAGTGAAAGACTTAATTGCGGAGATTATTCAGAAGTTTTAGGATATGCAAGGTGGTCCAGAAATCACTGACATTACCAATAGTATCAATGATTTATCTGAAGTGATTCGCTTAACGCATGAAAATTTAGAACAGAAACTAAGAGGTTATCGTATCTTGTCCTACATGACGGACGGTGTCCTTGCGACCAATCGTCGCGGGCAAATTATCATGCATCAATGATATGGCGACCAAGCAGTTGGGAGTCAAGGAATCTGATGCACGAAAGATGAATATCTTAAAACTGTTGGGGATTGAAGATGAATATGATTTACGGGACTTGATTACGAAAGTTCCAGAGCTGACCATTGATTCACAGGATGAAAATGGAGAATTTTTAAGCCTGCGTGTTCGCTTTTGCCTTGATTCGTCGAGAGTCAGGCTTTATTTCTAGCTGGTTGCGGTGCTGCATGATACAACGGAGCAGGAAAAAGAGAACGTGAGCGGAGACTATTTGTTTCTAATGTCAGTCATGAAGTGCGTACTCCCTTGACCAGTGTCAAGTCTTATCTGAAGCATTAGATGAAGGCGCTTTGTCTGAGCCTGTTGCGCCAGATTTCATCAAGTTTCGTTAGATGAAACCAATCGGATGATGCGAATGGTTTCGGACTTACCTGAGTTTGTCGCGGATTGATAATGCGACTAGCCATTTGGATATTGAACTGACAAATTTACAGCTTTCATCACATTTATTTTGAATCGTTTTGACAAGATTAGAAGTCAGAACGATGATAAAAAGTGCAAAGTATCCGAGATTATCCAATTAATTCTACTTGGTCGAAATTGATACAGATAAATGACACAGTTATTGATAATATTATCAATAATGCCATTAAATATTCTCCTGATGGTGGTAAGATTACGGTGAGTAAGGAAAACAACTGAGACCCAAATGATTTTATCTATATCAGATGAAGGTTTAGGAATTCCCAAAAAGATTTACCAAAAATTTTTGATCGATTTTATCGATGTAGACAAAGCGAGAAGTCGTGCACAAAGGTGGATCGGGACTGGGCTTAGCTATTGCTAAAGAAATTATCAAGCAGCATAACGGTTTTATCTGGGCGAAGAGTGAATATGGTAAAGGATCGACATTTTAGATCGTTCTGCCTTATGACAAAGAAGCTGTCAAAGATGATGATTGGGAAGAAGATGGATTAGAAGGATAGCATGAACGAGAAAGGATTTAAGTACAGTATTTTAGCGTCGGGTTCTACGGTAATTGTTTCTATTTAGAAACCCGAAAGAGAAAGTTGTTGATTGATGCAGGTTTATCCGGAAAGAAAAATTACTAGTTTGTTGAGCGAAATTGATCGTAAGCCAGAGGATTTGGATGCTATTTTGGTGACGTATGAACATAAAGACCATATTCATGGTGTGGGTGTTTTTAGCACGGAACATATCATTTAGATATTTATGCTAATCAAGATACTTTGGAATGCCATGGAATCAGCACTTGGAAAGATTGATGTCAGTCAGAAGCATATTTTTGAAATGGGAAAAACGAAAACATTTGGTGATATTGATATTGAAAGTTTTTGGGGTCAGTCATGATGCGGTTGCACCACAATTCTATCGATTGATGAAAGATGACAAAAGTTTTTGTCTTGCTGACGGACACTGGTTATGTCAGCGATCGGATGGCAGGAATCATTGAAAATGCAGATGGCTATTTGATTGAATCAAATCATGATATTGAAATCCTGCGCAGTGGTGCTTATCCTTGGAGTTTAAAGCAGCCGAATTTTGTCTGATCAAGGGCATTTGTCGAATGATGATGGTGCAGAAACTATGATTCGCACTCTTGGGATTCGGACAAAGAAAAATCTATCTAGGACATCTCAGCAAGGAAAATAATACTAAAGAATTGGCTCATATTACAATAGGTCAATCAATTGGCACAAGCTGACTTGGCAGTGGAGCATGATTTTCATGTGTATGATACCTCACCAGATACGGCGACACCTTTAACTAATATTTAGGAGAAGTTATGCAATTTTTATTTGATGATTGGTTTTACTTCATTAGGATTAGCACTTTTAGGTGTTGTTTTACCATTGTTGCCAACGACTCCCTTTTTGTTGGCTGTTGCTTGTTTTTCACGCAGTTCTAAAGTGGTTTTGAACAATGGTTATACCACACTAAGTTGTATCAAATCTAGTAGCAGACTTTCGCGAAACAGGTACTATTACTCGTGAACGTAAAAGAAAAATTCTTGTTTCCATTTATATCCTAATGGAATTTCAATCTTCTTTGCACCAATTATTTGGATCAAACTTTCTTTGGTGGGACTCACTCTTTTTATAACTTACTATTTATTCAAAGTTATTCCAGATAAGGAATGAAAAATTCATTTTCGGTTCTAGTGAACTTTTTACTATCAAATTCTTGGTATCGTTGGAGTATCAAAGGTTTTTTGATATAATGATAGAGTGTTTGTTTACACCTATACCTTGTGGGAATTTCTTTAAACTTCGTCAGATCTCAATTCTAGTGAACCACAAGATAAAGAAAATAATTTTTGTCAAATTTTCCGTTCCTCTTTATTATTGACTTCACTCGGTTTTGTTTTGCAACTCCAAAGATTTATCCGATTTTTAGCCTTACCAGTGGATTTTATCTTAGATTCAACTATCTCCTGAGATAACTGGGGTGGTGGATAAAGTTCACAAAGTGAACAGCATTAAGTTGGTAATTTTCATTGAATAGTAAAAACTTTCTTTTGAAAGGAGAAAAATGAGAGATTTACATAAAGTTTTAAATCAGCAATTCGGAATTGCCTTCCAAGATGAGCAATTGCTGGAAACAGCTTTTACGCATACTAGCTATGCTAACGAGCACCGCCTCTAAACATTTCCATAATGAGCGCTTGGAATTTTTAGAGACGCTGTTCTACAATTATTGATTTCAGAATATCTGATAGATATCCGAAGAAACCAGAAGGAGACTCATCAAAACTTCGATCGACAATTGTACGTAAGAAAGTTTAGCTGGTTTTAGTCGAGATTGTCAGTTTGATCAATTTATCAAATTGGGGCGTGGCGAAGAAAAATCAGGTGGTCGAAATCGTGATACCATCTCTCGGCGATTTATTTTGAGGCCTTTTTAGAGCACTTTTGTTAGATAAAGATGTGGAAGCTGTTCGGACTTTCCTTTATCAGATTATGATTCCAAAGGTGGAGACTGGGGACTTTGAGCAAGTGATTGATTACAAGACAAAGCTACAAGAATTGCTCCAAGTAAATGGTGATGTCGAGATTTCTATCAGGTCGTTTCAGAGACTGGTCCGGCACATGCCAAAGAATTTGCTGTATCTGTCTCAGTAGACGGCAGAGTGGTTAGTGACGGGAAAGGTCGTTCTAAGAAACTAGTGGAGCAGGAAGCCGCAAAAATGCATATGAAAAGGAAAATCATTCATGTATTTAAAAGAAATTGAAATTCAAGGTTTCAAATCTTTTGCAGACAAAAACTAGATTGTTTTTGACCGAGGAGGACTGCTGTTGTTGGTCCAAACGGATCAGGAAAATCGAATATTACAGAAAGCTTGCGCTGGGCGTTAGAGAATCCAGTGTAAAAAGCCTCGCAGTGGTAAAATGCCGGATGTCATTTTTGCTGGTACAGAAAGTAGAAAGCCATTAAATTATGCTTCTGTTGTTGTTGTCTTGGACAATAAAGATCGTTTCATCCAACAAGCAGCAGATGAAATTCGTGTAGAACGTCATATTTATCGCAGCGGAGACAGCGAGTATAAAATTGATGGCAAAAAGTGCGCTTTACGAGACGTTCATGACTTATTTATGGATACTGGACTGGGACGAGATAGTTTTTCTATTATTTCTCAAGGTAAAGTGGAAGAGATTTTTAATAGTAAGCCAGAGGAGCGCCGTGCCATTTTTGAAGAAGCTGCAGGTGTATTAAAATACAAGACACGGCGCAAGGAAACTGAAAGTAAATTAGCTCAAACGCAGGATAATTTAGATCGTTTAGAAGACATCATTTATGAGCTAGATAGTCGACAGCCTCTTGAAAAACAGGCTACAACAGCTAAGCAGTTTTTGAAATTAGATGAGGAGCGTCGTTCCCTCTACCCTAGATGTGTTGATTGCACAAATTACAGAAAATAAAAACACAATTAAATACGACGAATGAACAATTAGCAGGCATTCAACAAGATTTATCTGATTATTACAACAACGGACTGAGTTGGAGCAAGAAAAATGTCTCTTCTGAAAGAAAAACGACATGTTTTTGGCAAAAAACAAATGGCAGATGATCACAAGTCTATTGAATTAACACGTTTAATTAGTGATTTAAAACGTCAAATTGAAGTTTCAAAATTGAGTCTCAGCCAAGCGCTAGCAGTCGGAAAGAAATGAAGAACGTTTACAGGGACTAGAAGAAAAACGAGCTGTGGCTCAAAAAGAATGGCAGGAAAAATGAGCAACTGATTGGTTTTTCGAAAGAGTTAGAACAAAATCAACAGGCTATTCATAAATTGGAAGCTGAAATTGAGACTTTTTCGGATAATCCCGACCAGATGATTGAAAAATTACGCGGTAAATTTGTTCAATTGATGCAAGAAGAAGCAGATTTGTCAAATGATCTAACTGCTGGAAAGCCGTTTAGCCAATGAATTACAATTATCTGAAAGTAAGCAAGCGGAGTTTGCTAAGCTACAAGAGAATTTAAAAATATACAAGCAAACGAGCAGAGTCAACTAGAAGATTTGGAAACAGCTCGACAGTTGGTTCAGCAGTTGTTAGTAGATTATCAGGAGCAGCTTAAGCGAGTTCAAAGTGTGAAAGAAGATTATCAGCGAAGTCAAGCAGCAATGTTTGATATGATGGATGATGTAAAGAATAAAAAGGCACGCATTGGTAGTTTAGAAGCTATTCTGAAAAATCATAGTCATTTCTATGCTGGAGTAAAGAGTGTTCTGCAAGAAGCAGACCGATTAGGTGGTATTATTGGTGCTGTTAGTGAGAAGTTGAATTTTGATCCGCATTATCAAACCGCACTAGAAATTGCACTTGGCGGGAGTAGCCAGCATATTATCGTTGAAGATGAGCAGTCTGCGACACAGGCAATTGAATTCTTGAAACGCAATCGAACAGGACGGGCGACTTTTTACCGTTGACAACAATTAAAAAGCATCGGTACCTAGCAGATTATCATCGAGCAAGTATTGAAAAAGCACGGGTTTTTCTTGGTTTGGCTTCGTCTTTGGTGCATTATGATAAGAGTTTAGAGAATATTTTCCAAAAATTTACTGGGAACAACCGCTATTTTTGATACAGTAGAAAATGCCAGAGCAGCTGCTGCACAAGGTTCGGTATCAAGTACGAATTGTCACGCTGGATGGAACAGAATTGCGGACAGGCGGGTCTTATGCAGGCGGTACTCATCGGAATAACAGTACGATTTTCATCAAACCGGAGCTTGATGCTTTGCAAAAAGAACTTTCTGAGAAGAATGTGATTTTAGCAGAACAAGAGAAGAGAGTGGAAGATTTGCACACGCTGTCAATTCAATCCACGAATCTTTTAGAAGAAATAAAAACAGATGGCGAGGAAGCACGGTTAGCCGAACAAAAGGCTCAATTAGCTTATGAGCAAACGCACAAACAAGTTGAAGATTTATCTGAGCTTCTGACTTTGCAAGAACGCGAACTATCTCGCGAAGTGCTTCCTGACATGGCAGAACAAAAAGAAACACTAATCAGGCGCCTTGCAGAGATTGAGCAGGAAAAACCGAAACTGAAACAGAAATCGAGCAAATTAAATCAGATAAAATGCTATTCAGCATCGTTTAGATAAGTTAACATCACGCTATCTGAGCTTCGTTTTGACTCTGTACGGAAGTGACAGGTCATCAGCGTTATGTTCAGACAGATCTTACCCGTTTATCTAATGAACAAGCTGAATTGGATAAAGAGATTTCAACTTTGCAATTCTTGATGGAACAAAAGGAAGAAAACGTTTCGAAAGTAGATGTTTCTGTTTTAGAAAAGCAGTTAGCAAAGGCAGAGAACAAGAAAAACTGATTTGAACTAAACAATTATTCGTCGGCAGTTTGAATTGGATGATTTGGAAGGTCAGACGGAAGATCTGACGAATCATCATCTGGAACAAGCTCGCCGACAAAAATGAGGATTTGATTCGCAAACAAGCCAAAAACAGAAGCTGAAAAAGATAAGATTGCAGATGTCCTCTCGTCGTCTTTTTGACAAATTTGGACAGATGATTATCAGATGTCCTTTTGATGAAGCTAGTAAACAAGCACATGCGCTAGAAAATCTGGCAATTTCTGAAGGCAAAGTTAAGGATTTGGAGAAAGCCATCTCGAGCGTTGGGACCAGTCCAATCTTGAGGCTGTGGATCAGTTTGAAGAAGTTAGATCAACGCCTCCATTTCCTCAATACCCAGAGAGATGATGTACTCTCTGCATCTGCTTTTTGGATACAATTGAAGAAATGAACGATGAAGTAAAAAGAGCGCTTCAAATCAACTTTTGAAGCGATTCGCGAAAGCTTTAAAGTGACTTTCAAACAGATGTTTGGCGGTGGTTCAGCAGATTTGATTCTGACCGAAGGTGACCTTTTGACTGCAGGGGTTGAAATTTCTGTTCAACCACCTGGCAAGAAAACTCAATCACTCAATCTGATGAGTGGTGGTGAGAAAGCTCTGTCAGCTCTGGCTACTCTTCCATTATTCGCGTTAAGACGATTCCATTTGTCATTTTTGGATGAAGTGGAAGCTGCCCTTGATGAAGCTAATGTCAAACGTTTTGGAGACTATCTCAATCGTTTTGACAAAGACAGTCAGTTTATCGTAGTGACACATCGTAAAGGCACGATGTCTGCATCAGATTCCATTTATGGAGTGACGATGCAAGAATCTGGTGTGTCAAAGATTGTCTCCGTTAAATTAAAAAGATTTAGAAAGTATGTGAAAATGAATATAAAATTAGTTGCAACAGATATCGGATGGCACTTTTTAGATGACAAAGGTCAGTTTGATATGGTTCGACCTAAGAACTTATTGCTTCGTTTTAAGGGAAAAAGGTATCTATTTTTGCAGTGGCTAGTGGACGTGGTTTGCTGTCATTAGAAAAAGCTATTTGATGATGTGCGAGATGAGATTTATCTTCATTGCAGAGAATGGCAGTTTAGTAGAATCTCGTGGAGAAGCTCTTTATGAGGCAACTATGTCCAAGGACTTTTACTTATCAGCTTTTGAAAAATTAAAAACATCTCCTTATGTCAACACTAATGAATTGCTTCTAACAGGGAGGTTGTTATGTCTTGGAGACAGTTGATCCAGCTTATTTAGCTTTCAGCACTCATTATAATGAAAATATCCAAAAAGTTGCTCGCTTGGAGGATAGTCATAGATGAAATTAAATTTACCACCAACTTTTTCTGAAGAAACAGTTGCTGCTGGTGAAGCTTGGGTTAATCAACACGTTCCTGGTGTCAAAGCCATGACAACAGGCTATAGAGTCAATTGATATTGTTCTAGACTATGTGGATAAAAGGAGTTGCTATTGTTGAATTAGCGAAAAGCTAAATCTTGAGATGGATCAGGTCATGGCTTTTTGGAGATAATTTGAATGATCTGCATATGATGCAAGTAGCAGGTTATCCCATTGCTCCTGAAAATGCTCGTCCAGAGATTTTGAAGTAGCTAAAGAAGTTATTGGCCACGCATGCAGCACATCTCAGTGATGACTTATATGGAGGGGTTATAATGGCAGATATAAAATTGATTGCTCTAGACTTAGATGGAACATTGTACAATTCTGACATTTCTGATCGAAATTTAGCAACCCTCAAGCTGGCTCAAGAACAAGGAACTAAGATTGTTTTGACGACAGGCGGCTCTTAAAGCAATGGAATAAATGAACTCGGTCTTGCAGAATCAAGCGGATGAATATACTATTACTTTTTAATGGTGGTTTTGGTTCAACGTAACACAGGTGAAAATTCTTGATAAAACAGTCTTTGCTTATGATGATGTGGCACGTATTTTTGAGGCAACAGAAAAGTTGAGCTTGCTATTGGATGCAATCTGTGACGGAACTGTTTACCAAATTCAATCGGATCATAAATCGCTTTATCAAAACTTCTGTAATCCTGCTTTAACATTTGGAATCGGTTTCCTTTGCGATTTATCTAGCCAACAAACTTATAATAAATGTGTAACAGCATATGCACCAGATTCACTGATCGCGAATTGCTCAGCTCTCAGATGACTTATTTGATAAATATGAGATTTTTAAGTCACGTGATATGTTATTAGAATGGTCACCGAAGAATGTCTCATAGGGCAAACGGCTTAGAAAAATTGATCGCCCACTTAGGTATTGAACAAAGCCAAGTTATGACTTGTGGAGATGAAGCTAACGATTTATCTATGATAAAATGGGCAGGCCTTTGGTGTAGCAATGCAAAATGCAGTAGCAGCAGTCAAAGAGGTTGCCAATGTGGTGACACCAATGACAAATGATGAAGATGCTGTAGCTTGGGCTATAGAAAAATATGTACTGAAATAAAGGAGGAATCTGATGGGGTAGAGTTTAATCGCCTTTTTGGTCGCCAAAAAGAAGAAAAACCAGTTGAAAATGTTCCTGAAGAACCTGTAGAAGTCGTATCGGAGGATAACCAAAGAAAGAACCTAGAAGCAGAAAAGGCTTCTATAGGGAATGTCCAATCTGGAGAATCTAGATGAACAAAAAGTCTCAGACAGAACTAAAAAGAACGGCTTTGCTGAGGATAAAACGCGTCTTGAAACCATCTCCAAGAAAAAGTAGGAGAAATAGATTCGAAACAGCGAGACAGAAGCAAGGATAGAGTCAGATGAAAGTGATTCTACAAGTTCCAGAAAGCACGCATTGCAAAAGTGAAAATGGCAGATTCACAACCCGTAAACAAGGAAAACGCTGTTTCTCAGACTCCAACCCAGCAAGCAGGTGCTGTTACAGTTTTTACAGGAACATCCATCGGATGCTAGGCGCCTACAAACAGAACAAGAAAAACTGGGACAAATGACCATAGTATCCAGTTTAAAAGAATCTACTACGGTGGAGAAAGTTGGGAGTGAACCAATTGAAGGGGAGCATCGATTCAGGAAGAAACTGTTCAGGAGAAGTATGACCGCAGTCTCAAAAAGACACGGACAAGATTTGGAGCCCGCCTTAATGCTTTTCTTTGCAGCTTTCCGTTCTGTAGATGAGGAATTTTTGAAGAGTTAGAAGAACTCTTGATTACTAGTGACGTCTGGAGTGCAAGTAGCTTCCAATCTGACTGAGGAATTACGCCAAGAAGCTCGCCTTGAAAATGCTAAAAAGCCAGACATTCTTCGTCGAGTCATCATTGAAAAGTTAGTAGACATTTATGAGAAAGATGGTCAATTTAACGAAAAAATCAATTTACAAGACGGTCTGACAGTTATGCTATTTGTGGGTGTGAATGGAGTTGGAAAGACCACTTCCATTGGGAAATTGGCTTATAAATATAAACAAGCTGGTAAGAAAGCGTCGTGTTGGTTGCGCAGATACTTTTCCGGAGCTGGAGCTGTTGCTCAACTGGTAGAATGGGGCGTCGAGTAGATGTTCCTGCTGTTACAGGTCCAGAAAAGAGTGATCCAGCCAGCGTTGTTTTATGATGGCATGGAGCAAGCAAAAGGCTGAAAATGTAGATATTCTCATGATTGATACAGCTGGACGTTTGCAAAACAAAGATAATCTCATGGCAGAGTTAGAAAAAATTGGACGAATTATTAAACGGGTAGATCCCGCTGCACCACATGAAACTTTCTTAGCTCTGGACGCTTCGACGGGACAAATGCCCTCATTCAGGCGAAGGAATTTTTCAAAAATTACGCCAGTAACGGGATTGTTTTGACAAAATTGATGGAACTGCACGTGGTGGTGTCGTTCTTGCGATTCGCCAAGAACTTGATATTCCAGTTAAACTGATTGGATTCGGAGAAAAATTGACGATATTGGAGCATTTAACTCTGAAAAACTTTATGAAAAGAGGGCTTTTGAGGGCTAATCTAAGAAAAACGGGAAGCTTGAACAACTTCGACATTGGTCTGATGGTTGTTGTTACGCTTCCGTAATTGCTAGAACTTGATGATGTTGTTGTATCCTTGCCATTACTATTATTACTTGTACTAGTTTGGCTAGAACTAGTATTACTGATGTATTGCTGGACTGTTTAGTGTCAGAACTAGCACTACTTGTTTCTGTTTGACCTTGACTAGTCGTATTCGTGTCGTTAGTCTTCGATTTTTCGACTGTTGTCTCCTTTTGAATTTCTTTTGATAATGGTTGTTTGTGCCGTCTGACTACTCTTTGGTTTATTACTAGATTTATTATTCATAAAAGTCATGATTGTGATTGTAGCAGTGATAATTCCAAGAATACTCCCAATTGTAGCAAGGGCCTTCTGAAAAAGCAGAGAATCCTTTTAATATGGTGACGGTAGGTGTTTTTCTTCTTTAGTAGGCGAAATTTTATTTTTGCGAGAATAATTTTTCCATGGTAAATTGATAATTTCCTTTCTCATTTTCATTATAATCTCTCTTTATTTAAAATTGTCTTAAAAAATTTGAAAGGTTGAAAAATTGTGTGTAAAGCGTTTGAAAGCAAAATGTAATTTTCTACTAGAAGGATAAAAATCAGCTCAATCTTTATCTGTGCTTGTTGTCAGATGAAAAAGAGCTGATGTAATTATAAGGAAAGACTAGGAAATAGTTGTTGTAGCAACGGCTAATCGTGCGGCAGGTACACGATAAGGTGAACAAGAAACATAAGTAATGCCAATATTTTGGAAGAATGGAATAGAAGCAGGATCTCTCCGACTCTCACCACAAACTCCAATTGGGAGATTTGGATTCACTTGATGGGCTTTCAAAATGGCTATTTTCATGAGTTCCCCAACTCCAGTCTGGTCAATAGTTTTGGAAAAGGATCAAACGACATAATTTCTTTTCTGTTTATAATGCTGAATAAATTTGCCAATGTCATCACGAGAAAAACCATAGGTCATTTGCGTCAAATCATTGGTACCAAAAGCTAAAGAAGTCTGCTTCCTCGGCTATTGATCCGCTATGAAACAAGCACGTGGTAATTCAATCATTGTACCAATTTCATAAGGAAATGGTTGCATATGATGTTTCTTGAAAAATACTATCAATATGTTGACAAAGAAAGGTTTTAATTAACAGCAACTCTGACTTTTCTGCGATTAAAGGAATCATAATTTCTGGCTTAATAACCATGCCTTCTCTTTACTAACTGAATGGCACTATTGAAAAATAGCCTCTACTTGCATTTTATAAATTTCAGGTTGTATAATTCCCAAACGACAGCCACGATGTCCTAACATTGGATTTGTTTTTGCAGAGAGGCAATTTTCTGTGTTAATGTCTCAGCAGAGATCTGTAGTTTTTCAGCTAATTGCTTAATTTCCGATTTATTCTTTGGTAGAAATTCATGCATAGGAGGATCTAGCAAACGGACAATCATAGCTTTATTCTGGATTGTTTGATACATTTGATAGAAATCCTCTTCTTGGAAAGCCAAGAGTTTCTTTAAAGCGGAGTTTGTTTCTGTTTCGTCGTTTGATAAAATCAATCTGCGCATTTCTAAAATTCGTTTTTCACCAAAGAACATGTGCTCTGTGCGAGCAAGACCAATTCCTTTGGCACCAAATTGTATAGCTGTTTTTAAATCTTGAATCGTTTCTGCATTTGCTCGAACGCTCAGTTGAGCAATTTCGTCTGCCCAGGAAAGAAACAACTGTAATTCGTCATTGTTGTCAATCATAGTAGTTGAAATACTGTCCGTGTAGAGTTTGCCGGAAGTACCATCTACAGAAATGATATCCCCTTCTTTTAGGATTGTATTGGCGCATACAATTGTTTTTATCATATTCATTAATAGATAATTTACCACATCCTACGACACAACAAGTCCCCATACCACGAGCTACAACGGCAGCATGAGAAGTCATTCCGCCGTGACTAGTCACAATTGCTTGACTGACCACCATTCCTTCAATATCCTCGGGAGAAGTTTCTTGGCGAACCAAAATCAACTTTTTCCCTAGTGCATGAAGTTCTTTTAGCCCGCTCGGCGGTAAAGACAATTTCTCCTGTTGCTGCGCCAGGACTAGCAGGAAGTCCTTGAGTCAAACAATGAGCTGATTTCAAAGCAGATTCTTCAAAAACAGGGTGGATTAGTTGGTTAATAGCAGAAGGACTGACTCGTAGGAGAGCTTCTTCTTTTGAAATCATTTTTTCATCGACTAAATCCAAAGCGATTTTTAAGCTTGCTTTAGCGGTACGTTTCCCAGTTCGAGTTTGCAGGATGTACAGTTTCTCTTTTCAATGGTAAATTCAATATCTTGCATATCTTTGTAATGTTGTTCAAGAACCTCAGCATAATTACAAAAGTTATCATAGGCTTGTGGTAGTATTCGCCAAGAGCATCAATGGGTTCTGGGGGTACGAATACCAGCAACGATTTCATCTTCTCCTTGAGCATTAATCAGAAATTCACCAACAAGTGATGCTCACCAGTGGCAGGATTTCTTGTGAAAACGACACCCGTTCCACTGTTCTGGTCGCTGTTTCCAAAAACCATACTCTGCACGTTGACTGCAGTACCCTAAATCGTGTGGAATGTAGCTTAGTTCACGGTAAACTTTAGCACGTGGATTATTCCATGATTTAAACACAGCTTTAATAGCAGCATAGAGCTGTTCTTTAGGGCTTTTGTGGAAAATTTTGATAGTGTTCTTGATAGACTTCTTTATACTGTTGAATCAGTGTTTGATGCTCTTCTTTTGAGAAGTTGTTGACTATTTTATTCAATTGTTTTTCGGTCTTTGCTAAGCAGCGGTCAAATTCTTCTTTTGGAATACCATAGACGACATCTGCAAAACATCTGCAATAAACGTCTCATAACAATTTACAGCGAAATTGGCATTTGTTGTGTCTGCTAAAAGTCTGAACACGCAAGTCATTTAGACCAAGATTGAGAATCGTATCCATCATACCAGGCATAGAAAATTTTTGCACCACTACGAACAGAGACCAGTAGAAGTGAAGATTCATTTCCCATAAAAAATTTATTAGTTTGGGATTCCAAAAGTAGTAACTCGCTTTCAAAAATTTCCTTTTTAAAATAGATTCAAAAAGGAAGGAGTCTAAATAAGCGTAGACAACTTTGAGTTGTAATGGTAAAGCCTTCTGGCACAGGGAGTCCTAAATGAGTCATTTCTTGCCAAATTAGCCCCTTTACCACCAAGCAATGCTTTGTCGTCAGCGCGTCCTTCGTTAAAGGAATAAATCCATTTATCCATTTTTGCCTCCAATTTGTTAAATATGCGTCATAATCGACAACAAATACATTGTAATATACAGCATATATATTTGTCAACAGAAAACAATAGATAAAAATATTGACATTTTGGATTTATTTGTTATAATATGACACATAATGTTGATTATTAAAGCTTAGAGTTTTGAAAAGGAGTAACAATTGAAATTATCGCAGCGACAAAAAGAGATTGTAGAAATTGTAGAATCAACCAGTCAGCGGAGATATCAGAGCTGTTAGATGTATCTAGGGCAACTTTATGGTCTGATTTATCTTTTTAACTTTAGTAGGAATTTTAAAAAGCAACCCCTGAAAGTTGGCTATACGTATTCTGGTTCTGATTTGGAAACGCTCTTTTTCTTTGATACGTTTAGAAGAAAACTAGAGGATGTAATGACCTCTCCTGTATTGGTTTCACACGATTCGTTTATTCAAGATGCCATCATTACATTATTTATGTATGATGCGGATGTTCTTTATGTGATAGATGAAGAAAAGAAATTACTAGGTATTTTATCGCGAAAAGATTTATTAAGAGCTGCACTCAAATGCTAATATAAACGTGACACCAGTAGCTGCTTTGTAGCGACGAGAATGCTACATATTAAAACCTGTCATAAGGATTTGAATATTCTTGAAGCTGCAGCGCTTTTTACAGGATTTCGCCATTGATTCACTACCTGTTGTGGATGACCAAAATGAAAGGACACATAATTGGAACAATTACCAAGTCGACTTTATTGAACTTTATTATTCAGAGCTAGAAATGCAGAAATAAACCGATAAAAAGGAGTTTTCATGAAAAAAGAGATTACTATTTACACTATTTCTGATTCTTTGGGAGGAACGTCCCAAAAGTTAGTATCAGCCGTCATGGCTCAATACCCAGATTTGGTTTTCAATAATAGTTATCGGTTCCCATTTATTAATAAGGAATCTGAATTGTTAGATATTTTGCAGGATGCTATCAAAGATGATGCAATTGTAATCAGCACCTTGGTAGATAGTCATGTTAGCAGCCACTGCGAGGGAATTTAGCAGAGTCAATCAGTTGTCTTACCTAGATTTGATGAATCCATTCTTTGAGGTTATCAAGAAAAAAACAGGCACTCAACCGATTGAGGTTCCTGGAGTTCTCCACCGTTTGGATAAGGAGTATTTCAACAAAATATCTGCTATTGAATTTGCTGTTAAATATGATGATGGTAAGAATCCACAAGGATTTTTGGAGTCAGATCTTGTGATTCTAGGGGTTTCTCGAACGTCTAAGACACCTTAGTATTTATTTAGCGAATAAAAGGTTACAAAGTATCAAATCTTCCTTGATTCCTGAAGTTCGCTGCCAGTCTTTAGATAAGGTAGATAGAAAGAAGGATGATTGGACTAGTTTGCGATCCAGATAAATTATCCAAAATTAGAAGCAATCGTTTGGATGCTCTTGGTTTAACACAAGCTACAAGCTATGCAGATGTAGAAAAATTTATGAAGAATTGGACTACTCTAAGAAGGTTTTCAAAATATCAGAGCTACATTATCAATATACCGATAAATCCATTGAAGAGACAGCGTGTGTATTGAAGAACATTTGAAGTCTCTGGCTTCAACGATGATTAAAGAGTTGATGTGGTGTGTGTAAACGAGGTGAACGAATGGAGACAATACAAACGAATATTATTAAAAGAGTTTGATTCCAAGCAAAAGTTATCACAGAGTTAATCAATCTGAAGTTATTTTGAATTCTACCCAAAGGAACAGAACTCTACCTTAGCGATATTCATGGTGAGTTTGAAGCTTTTGATTATATCCTAAGAACCTGTGCAGGAAATTTGAACGAAAAATCAACGACTGCTTTGGAGAAGGATTAGTAAAAGCGGAAAAAGATAAGTTGACTCTTGCTGATTGTATATCCTCAGGAAGTTTTGAATGATGACTTCTTTATCCGTTGAAAGATAAAAACTGGTGTGGAAGAATCATTCAAAATTTATTTACTTTGCTCAGCGTTTGTAGCAGCCAAGTACACACGCTCTAAAGTAAGGAAAGCTTTGCCAACACAATATATCTTACATTATGGAGGAATTGCTTTATACTGATCGAAATCTGCCAGATAACAATATTTATTTTTGGAAACAATTCAGAACTATTTGATAGACTTGTGAGGCAAATGCATTTATCTTGGCCTCTCTCAAAGCGTAATTCGGCAGTTGATTATTGATCATCTTCAGATAGTTGGCGATATTTTTTGATCGTGAGCAGCGGCGGATAAAGTAATGAATGAACTCATGGCTTATCATTCTGTTGATATCCAATGGGAAACCACGACATCATCTGGATGGGAGCTTTTTGGATCGAAAGAATGTTTGCTTACTCTTTTGCGAATAGCTGCTAGATATGGTTATCTTTTACGATATTGAACGAGCTTATGGTCTTAATCTAAGACCGCTCTGTTCTCTTTTGCAGAAAAAGGTTTATTCTGAAAATGCAAAAGTTTAAACCTAACTTAGGCAAAAGAAGCGATAGTTATGCTCTGAAAGAAATCTCCAGTTGGAAAAATCCACCAAGCATTAGCGATCATCCAGTTTAAATTGGAAAGCCAGCTTATTCAAAAGGCGACCAGAGTTTGATATGGCTCAAAATGTGACGCTTGATAAGATTGACTATTGGGAAGAGAGTATTTTAGTTGGAGGAAAGAAGCATTTCTTAGCTAATACTTGTTTTCAAACGATTAATCCCCAAAAGCCAGAGGAATTAACGGATGAGGAAGAAGAAGTGGTTGCTACTTTGCTCGGATTCTTTCCAACATTCTCTTCAACTCAAGAGTCACATTTCTTTTTGATGAAAAAGGGTTCTATGTATAAGATTTATAATAATCATCTTCTCTTTCATGGTTGCATTCCTTTGGGAGAATCCGGAGACTTTGAACCTTTGCAGATCAATGAAATTCGCTATACTGGTAAAGAATTACTGACTTTTTGAATACCACATCCGAGAAAGTTCTAAAAATCCAGACATCCAAGATGACTTTTTCAACCGACCTTATCTGGTATTGTTGGAATGGCAAAATCATTCCTTTTGTTTGGCAAGGACAAGATGACCACCTTGGAGCGTTACTTTATCGAGGATAAGGAAACGCATATTGAAAAAGGAAAATCCTTATTTTTCCTATCGAAATTCTGCTAAGATTTGCAAGTTGATTTTTAGAAGAATTCGGTCTCGTTTCTGGAAAAATTCTAGGATTGTAATGGGCATACACCTGTGAAAAACGCTGAAGGAGAATCACCGATTCGAGGTGAAGGAATGCTGTTCGTTATTGATGATGGTTTGTAGTCGAAGCCTATCAAAGAAAAACAGGAATTGCTGGCTATTCCTTGCTTTAATAATTCTTATGGTTTCCAGATTGTGACACATCAACCTTTCAAAATGTCCATGATTGAGGAAGCTTTTAGATTTATCTTCCTTGAAGAGAGTACTGAGCACGTTCGCGAGCGAACCTTGATAAAATCAACGACAATCGGACAAAGCCTCTATTGAACAACAACAGGAATTATCTGTTCTTTTTACATGAATTTTATGACTACTAAGAAAATAATAATTGTTATCTCTCTAAGTTTTCGCTTAGAGAGCTTTTTATTTACGACTTTCCTGTTGTCCCTATTTCTATTTCATGTTACAATAAGGGTATTGAAATATAGAGGTTTAAGATGATTTATTTTAGATAATTCGGCAACTACAAAGCCTTACCCAGAAGGCTTTGGCTACTTATATCGGAAGTTGCTTCTAAAAATCTGGGGAACCCTTCTAGCTCCATAGTTTGGGTGTAGTCAAGCAACGCGCTTGTTAGATGCATCACGCAAGCAGATTGCAGGTCTTTTAGGTAAATCTTCTCAGGAGATACGTCTGGAGGGACAGAAGGAGATAATTAAGTTATCAAGGGTGTGGCTTTTTGAAAAAGCACGCTATGGCAAGCATGTCATTGTATTCGATATTGAGCATCCAGCAGTGAAAGAATCTGCACTCTGGCTGAGCAAGGCTTTGAAGCAGACTTTGCACCTGTTGATAACAAAGGTTTTGTAGAGGTTGAAAAATTAGCAAAACTAATCAGACCGGATACGACCTTAGTTTCTGTGATGGCTATCAATAATGAAATTGGTTCTATTCAGCCGATTAAAGCTATTTCAAAGCTTTTGCAGACAGGCCAACAGTTTCTTTTCATGTGGATGGGTCTGCCAAACAGCAAAGATCTCCGACAGAAGATTAGTGCACAGAGCGAGTGGACTTTGCGACGTTTTCTAGTCATAAATTTCATGGTTTACGTGGTATTGATTTGGTTCTATCAAATCTGGCAAGAAAATTTGTCCGCTGTTGAATGGTGGTGGTCAAGAATCAGATAAGCGTTCTACGACTGAAAACCTGGCTGGTATTGCAGCAATGGCAAAAGCTTTGCGTTTATCTATAGAAAATCTGGGATGCTTCACTACACGGACAGCCAAGATGAAAGGGATTATCCTAGAAGAGCTAGCTAACATCCTGATGTAACAATCAGAACAGAAAATTTTGCACCGCACATTTTGACTTTTCGGAATTAAAGGCGCACGAGGAGAAGTAGTGGTCCATGCTTTTGAGGAATATGGCATTTACGTTTCAACTACCAGTGCTTGTTCGTCTAAAGCGGACAAACCAGCTGGAACTTTGATAGCCATGGGTGTTGAAAAATCCCTAGCTCAAACTGCTGTTCGGATTAGTCTGGATGCAGATAATGATATGAGTCAGATGGAGCAATTTCTAACAACGTTCAAAAATCATTTATGAAAAACTAGAAAAGTAAAAGGCAAAACAATGCATATTCAGAAATTATGGTTCGCTACGGCGAGCTTTCAACTAAAGAGAAAAATCGCATGCGTTTTATTAACAAATTGAAACGCAATATGCAAGCAGTCCTCTCTATTTACCCAGATGTGCATGTGAAAGCAGACCGAGATCGTGCACATGTCTATCTTCACGGAACGGACTATCAACCTGTTGCGGAATCGCTCAAACAAATTTTTGGGATTCAAAATTTCTCTCCGTCTTATAAGATTGAAAAATCAGTACCAGCTTTAGTTGAAGCGGGTACAGACAATTATGAAAGAAATTTATAAAGAGGAATGACGTTTAAGATTGCCAGCAAACGTAGCGACCACAGTTCTTGAATTGATAGTCGTGAGCTAAATCAAACTCTTGGAAATGCCGTGTTTGATGCCATCCCACATGTTCAAGTCAAGATGAAAGCGCCAGATATTACTCTACAAGGAAATACGTGAGGAAGCATGCTTATTTGTCTTATGAAACAATCCGTGGAGCAGGCGGGCTTCCTGTCGGGACATCCGGAAAGGCATGCTGATGTTGTCAGGCGGATTGACTCACCGGTTGCGGGCTATCTAGCACTTAAACGTGGAGTGGATATTGAAGCGGTTCACTTTTGCGAGCCCTGCCTTATACAAGTCCAGGTGCTCTCAAAAAGCGCAGGATTTTGACACGCAAATTAACCAAATTTGTGGAAATATTCAATTTATTGAAGTACCATTTACGGAAATTCAAGAAGAAATCAAAGCGAAAGCACCAGAAGCTTTATCTTATGACCTTAACTGTCGTTTTATGATGCGGATCACGGATCGCATTCGTGAAGAACGCGGTGGGCTTGTTATCATCAACGGAGAAAGTCTTGTCAGAGTTGCCAGCCAAACGCTAGAGAGTATGCAAGCAATCAATGCTGTGACAAAACACTGATTATTCGTCCAGTTGTAACTATGGATAAGTTAGAAATTATTGATATTGCTGAAAAATTGATACTTTTTGAAGTCTCTATCCAGCCTTTTTGAGGATTGTTATTGTACCATCTTTTGCGCCAGACAGGCCTAAAACCAACTCCGAAGATAAAAATGCAGAGCAATATGAAACACGTATGGATGTGGAAGGATTAGGAACGTGCTGTTGCTGGTATCATCATTACTGAAATCACACCCAGAAGTAGAAACAGACGAAGTGGATGAGATGATTGAAGGATTGTTGTAGATTTATATTGAATTTTATAATTATAATGCGTAAATAAAGTGTATGAGTTGTATAAAAATAAATAAAATTAATAAAAAGGTATTGACAAGACTTAGAAAGGATTTTTATTATGAGCAGAGCAGAGCAGAGCAGAGCAGAGCAGAGCAGAGCAGAGCAGAGCAGAGGTAATTAGTAACCTTTTTCAGTATACCCAAAAACACTTTCAATCCTTGAGATTGGAGGTGTTTTCTAATGCCTGCTACATTTAACGAACGTCCACATCAGAACGAGAAAACAGAAGCTCTGGCGTATGTTAGGCAGTTAATGGAGCAGGCGAGAAAAGAGTCCAACCATGAAGACCTTCCCAAACTAGAGAAATTATTAGAGTTGATTGATTCCAAGCGCTATGGCCTGGTCTGGGAGGAAACATGCTGAGCTGGTCGAGGAAGAGATGAAAACAAAGATACCTGTTTTCGTCGAAGACGAGACCAGAAAAATTCAGGGAAATCCTGAGTCTGAAGATTATAATTTTCTGCTTGAAGGTGATAATCTCCATAGCCTCCATCTTCTTCAAAAAACGCATGCAGGTAAGATTGATGTGATTTATATCGATCCACCCATAACACGCGGGGAATAAAGACTTTATCTATAATGATAAGTTTATAGATAAGGCAGATGGGTATTCACATTCTATGGCTTAGTTTTATGGAGAGAAGATTGTTGGATTGCTAGGAGTTACTGTGCTTCTAAAGGAGTGATTTTTATTTCAATTGGTGATGATGAGAACGCAACTTTAAAACTCCTAATGGATACCATATTTGGAGAATATAATTACTTTAAATCAAATTTCTGTAAAAACTAAACAAGCAGCAGGTGCAAGTGGTGGGAGAAGATAAACGTTTGAAGAAAAATTTAGAGTATTTACTGATATATACCAAGTCACCGATACTGTTCCCGTAATGTCTCACGCTTTATAAGAAAACAGAAATTGGTCAATTACTAGAAAAACTATCGTCGAAATGGTGTGAGTTGGAAGTGATACATCTGTTATTGGCTAGAAGGGAGAGAAATCATATTATGGCTCGACAATTGATGGTGATGGGAATGAAATCAAAATATATAGGCGTGTAGACCCAGAGTTTAAATCAATTAATAAAATTATGAGAGAAGAGAACATTACGGAACAAGAGGTATACGAAAAAATATTTTGATGATATTTTTGTTACAGCCATGCCTCAAAGTTCACATTAGACTCAAGAGTTTTAGAAAAATTGGTCATCATAATCTATCAAGAGACTCTGTTTAGTATAGAATATATTCCCAAAAACAGGAAGAAACAAAGGAAAACTATATGAACAATTTTTATAAAGGTGAAAAATTAAGATTATTCTCATGGTTTTCTGATGTAGCAATAAAAAGAAAAATAGTAAGGTATTTAAAAAGATATTGAAGGTACACTTGTGGGATGGAATCAATCTAAATAATTTAACCAAGGAAGGTCAAGTACGATTTGGATAACGGAAAAACCGTTAGATTTATTAAGCAGGATTTTTAAAAATGTATCCTTCCAGATTCATCAATAGTTTTAGACTTCTTCGCCGGATCCGGAACAACTGGTCATGCGGTGGCTCAGCTTAATAAAGAAGATGGGGCAATCGGAAGTACATCCTTTGTACCAATAATGAAAAACAAGATTTGTGAAGAGGTGACCTACAAACGTTTGTCAAACATCCAAGAAGAGCTTCTCATCAATCTTAAATATTTCAAGACACGATTCATTGAAAAGAAGATGAGGAATTGGAATATTCCCTTCTCAACAATGTTAAGACACTGATAGAGTTAGAGCATGCCATTGACCTGAGTGAAAGCGATAAGGCTGTGGCCTTTAGTTTATCAGCAATCAGAGAACTGGACTTAACGGAAATCAAAACAGTCTATGTTCGCCAGCATTCTCACGCCCTGATGGATAAAGAAGACCTAGTAAGGTATGAAGGCATTGAACTGATTGATGTTCCAGAATATTATTTTTCCAAAGAAATGAGGAAGGCAGGACTCTAATGAAATTATTTTCCTTTTCAAGAGCAGGCGGTACAAACCCTACTAGATAAATTTTTCTATTCTTCAAAACAAACAACGGTCTTTTTAGTGCACCGACGGGAGCAGGAAAAACGATTATGCTCATCAATCTCATGGATAGGATTATCGAAAATAATCCCAATCCTTATGACTATGTCTTTGTTTGGCTAACACCTGGAAATGGTGAGCTTGAGGAGCAGTCCTGGAATAAATCGAAAGATTATGGAAAATTCGTCAAATCCATCACCCCTAGATGATGCGTTGACGGGAGGCTTTTCAAGCTCAATACAGCAACTTTCCTGAACTGGGAGCGCGAAAAATGACAAGGCGATTGCTCTTCGTGAGGGTGAAACCAAAAATCTTGACGATATTATCAAAGATGCCAGAAATAAAGGCCTGCACTTTGTGGTGATTATCGATGAAGAACATCGCGACCAGACAGAAAAAGCGCAACGGATCATCGATAAATTTGATGCAGATAAAATTATCCGAGCATCAGCGACACCTAAGTCGTCATCGCCAGATTATGACAATGTTCAAGTCACCATGACGAAGATGTGATTGCACAGGGTCTCATTGTCCGTAATGTTGAGCGTAACCCAGACGGTAGTGATGCGGGATGTCGATAATATGGTTCAGTATTTTTGGATTTTTCGGATGATAAGCGCCGTCAAATCAAGGCTGAGTATGAAAAATTAGGTCTGACAATCAATCCCTTAGTACTTATCCAATTTCCGGATGAGAAAAAAGCAAATAAGGAAGAGCGCAGAAGTCTTATCAAGCAAGTCAGAGACTACCTCCGTGAAATTGGCCAAGACGATAGTCAAGTGGCAACTTGGCTGGCAAACGAGAAAATCAATGTCGCTGATATTGAAAAATTAGACAGTCCTGTTAATTATCTGTTGATGAAACAGGCAGTCTCCACTGGTTGGGATGCACCTCGAGCGAAAATTTTAGTTAAACTGCGCCTGAATACGGAGCCAAACTTCACCTTGCAAACCATTGGTCGTATCCGCCGTATGCCCCTAACAAAAAGCATTATGACAACTTTTGCTGGATAATGCTTTTTATCTACTCGAATGACCAAAAATACTTGCCGATGTTCTTGAAAAAGGCGAAGGCACTTTATATTGCAACATATGAGCTAAAAAGAAGGTACCAGATTTTCAACTGAAGTCAGTGAAACCCAATAGTTATGCAGGTCTGGCCAATAGCGAAATCATACAAGCGCTTAGAAGCCAGTTCAAAAAGAATATAACCTTATTGAACAAAGTGGTAAACAAAATCAAGAAAACTAGAAAAATTATGGCTTCCGATTTGGCAGAATGATTTACCAACGATTGGCGACATCAGATAAAATTGAACGAGATATTGTGACAGAAGGGCACCAAACGTAAGGAGATAAGCATGCCCGTCAATCTTCGGGAAAATCGTTTAGATTTGCTGAACGCTGAGCAAGCTATACAAAAATCTCTCTATCGTGACACACCTAAAGATGTAGATGATATTCTGTCGGAGCTATTTTCCAATCGCAGTGAAGAAACTAACAAACGATTTTTAAGTCTAAAACGTTCGGATTTTATGGCTTTTTGTGATTAATAATTACAGGCTTCTTCGTGATCTCCTGCAAAAACGTGCAGATGCCAGAGGTTTATTTGACAAGCAATTATCCTTAGAATACGGCATTAGTCATGATGAACTCGATCTTGTAGCTTTTGAATTACCTAAATATGAGATGTATCAGGCTTTATAAAAAGAATCAGGAGAAGTCTTCTCCAAAAATGTTTACAAAGGGTATGGTAAAAATAATTGAGTGACAACTTCAAAACCGGAAAAGCTTTTTGAAGAATGGCTTGAAAGTAATGATCAGGTCAAGTGGTGGTATCGTAGCAAGGACTGAGGAGATAAGTATTTTTCTGTTGCTATGGACAGAAAAAGAAAGGGTTCTTTCCTGATTACATTTTCCTTGGGATAGATGGCAGGACTTACATTGTTGAAACCAAAGGTGGAAAAATCAAAAATATCGACCAGTACTCAGAAGCAAAATTTAAAGCTATCAGGGAATGGAGGGAGAATCTCAAAACAAATCACATGAAAGCTCGATTTGCTTTTTGTACGCCCAATAATAAATAGCGCTACGGGGGATGTGAGCGGATTACTTTTTAACAATACTTCCTGGAAAGAGGATACTAGTGATAGAGAATACTGGAAACCAATAAATGAGTTCTTCAAAAGATGATTTGTTTGATCTTTAATTTTTACTTCACCTAGTCTGTAGAATCTGGAATTGCCTTTATTTGCTCAAAGTTATAATGTTTCTTAAAAATTCGCATAGTGTGCTTTGATAAAAATACTGCCAAGGGCTATCAGAAATGCTATACTTATCAGAGTTGACTATGCACAGCCTGCGCAACCGCTCGAACATCGTCATAAGTGGTTCGTCCCACGATGCCAGGCGAGTCTCTCACAAATTAGGGAAACCCGTAAAATTCATAGGAGGTGCATAATGAGCACATACGCAATCATTAAAACTGGCGGCAAACAAGTTAAAGTTGAAGTTGGTCAAGCAGTTTACGTTGAAAAATTGGACGTTGAAGCTGGTCAAGATGAAACATTTGACGAAGTTGTTCTTGTTGGTGGTGAGAACACTGTTGTCGGAACCCCACTTGTTTCTGGAGCCACTGTTGTTGGAACTGTTGAAAAACAAGGAAAGCAAAAGAAGGTTGTTACTCCAAAGTACAAACCTAAAAAGGTAGCTCATCGTAAACAAGGTCACCGTCAACCATATACTAAGGTTGTCATCAATGCAATCAATGCTTAATTTTTATGAGAGCACATGATACAAGCAGTCTTTTGAACGAGCCGAAGATGGTGAGTTGAGGAGTGCAGAAATTACTGGACACGCCGAAAAGTGGCGAATACGGCTTGATGTCGTGTGTGCATCGGTTTCTACGCTTGCTATAAATTTTATCAATTCGATTGAAAAATTCGCAGGCTATGAACCAATCTTAGAATTAAAACGAAGAAGAAGGTGGATTTTACGGTAGAAATTCTACAGATATTCCATCTCACCAAGAGAAATGACTCAACTTTTCTTTTGAATCATTCTTCTCCAGGGAGTAGGCAACTTATCGGAGGACTCTGCTGAGTTCGTCCAGACAAGAGTTATCACAGAAAATTAACACGGAGGAAAAACATTATGTTGAAAAATGAATCTTGCTAATTTGCAACTTTCGCCCACAAAGGTGGAGGTTCTACGTCTAACGGACGATTCACAAGCAAAACGTCTGGTGCTAAAGCAGCTGACGGTCAAACTGTTACAGGTGGCTCAATCCTTTACCGTCAACGCGAACTCACATCTACCCAGGTGTAAACGTTGGTCGCGGTGGAGATGATACTTGTTTGCATGAAAGTAGAAGGCGTTGTACGCTTTTGAACGCAAAGGTCGCGATAAAAACAAGTTTCTGTTTATCCGATTGTGAAATAAAGATTTTAGATCCCTTACCTAGTGGTGGAGGGGATTTTCTTTTTAAATAAAATGTTGTAAAAATCCATGTTTCATTCAGTAGAAAGAAAAGCTCACAATCAACATATAGTGCCTAGTTTCTAAGGCTTCTTTTTATACAAAGATTGAAACACTATTCTTGACAAAAAGTAGTTTTATAGTTTACTGATACCCTCTGTAAGGGTATAACTAAAGTTTCTGTTTTCACTTATTTACAAGAGAATTAGAATTGATAAAAGAGAGACATTCAATTAGTAGATGTACGAATCCTTTGAAGATTGGAATGGTCATATAAAAGAACGAAAAGAATGCTCTGCACAATAAAAATCACGAGATGTGTATAGAAAACAAATGAGACAATATATGTCATTTGTCACTCAAAGCTGGCAGCAAAAAGTTAAAGAAAAAGGCTACGATGTTGTCAATGTTCAAGGCGGTATGAGTGCTTGACTGGAAAAAGTTGTTTAAAAAGTGATAAAGGAGGAAGTTGAATGAAAATTATCATTGTTGGTGGTGTTGCAGGTGGAATGTCTGCAGCGACGCGTCTAAGACGACTAAATAGAAGACGCTGAAATTATTATTTTTGAAAAAGGGGCCATTCGTTTCCTTTGCGAACTGTGGTCTGCCTTACTATGTTTCTGGGGAAATTGCTGAGCGGAAAGATTTGTTAGTGCAAACGCCTGAGAGTTTAAAGGCGCGGTTTCGTTTAGATGTGCGACCTTTTCATGAAGTGACGGCTATCTCACCAGATCAACATATAGTGACGGTTCGGCATGACGGAAAGGAATTTACAGAGAGTTACGATAAGTTGATTTTTATCTCCGGGGGCAAAGCCATTTATACCCCCGATTGAAGGTTTGGAAACAGCCGAAAATACCTATACTTTACGAAATGTTCCTGATCTAGATAAGATTATGTTGGCTTTGGAGAAACAACCAAAAGAAGCTGTGGTGATTGGTGCTGGATTCATTGGGCTTGAGATGGCAGAAAATCTTCGGAAGCGCGGTTTGAAGGTGACAATTGTTGAGAAAGCACCGCATGTTTTGCCACCGCTTGATGAAGAAATGGCTGCTTTTGTTCAGACTGAATTGTTGAAAAACGGCATTCAAGTAGTTACTTCAGTCTGCTACGCGGTTTGAGGACAAGGGAAAGGTCATTGTAGCTGGAGAATGGGCAAAAAATTGTTTCTGATGTGACCATTTTATCTGTCGGGGTGCAACCAGAGAATGCTTTTAGCACAGGCAGCAGGTATTGAGCTGGGATTGCGTGGCGGTATCTTAGTCAATGAGCGTTATGAAACCAGTCAACCTGATATTTATGCAGTCGGCGATGCGATTGTTGTCAAGCAAGAAGTTACAGGAGAAGATGCACTGATTTCATTGGCTTCGCCTGCCAATCGTCAAGGTCGCCAAGTCGCGGATGTGATTGCTGGAGTAGCTCGCAAGAATAAAGGCAGCATTGGTACAGCTATCGTTCGGGTATTTGACATGACGGCAGCTTCAACAGGGCTGAGCGAGCGCATTCTTCGTATGAATGGCCTGCCTTATCAAGTTATTCATGTCAGTGGTAAGGATCATGCTGGCTACTATCCGGTGCAACTGATGTGACCTTGAAGCTCCTCTTTGAGCCAACAAGTGGCAAAATTTATGGTGCACAAGGTGTTGGGAAAAAGGCGTTGATAAGCGGATTGATATTTTGGCAACGGCTATCAAAGGTAATCTAACGATTTTTGATTTGCCAGAGTTGGAATTTACCTATGCGCCACCGTTTGGCTCTGCTAAAGATCCGGTCAATATGCTGGGATATGCAGCCTTAAACTTGGTAGAAGGTTTGAGTGACAATATCCAGTGGTATGAATTGGAAAGATGAACTAGCTGCTGGTAAGAAATTTCTAGATGTGCGGACGGCCAGTGAGCTTCAGCAAGGTCGTTTGAAAGTGGATACAGTTCACATTCCGTTGAATGAGCTGCGTGAGCGTTTAGGAGAGCTAGACAAGTCGCAGGACTACATCGTGAGCTGTCATAGCTGACTTCGCAGCTATATTGCCGAGCGCATTCTCAAAACAAGCAGGATTTTCTGTTCAAAAATCTAGACGGCGCCTTTTGCCTTTGCACAAAATGGTAAAACCAGAGGAGTAGAATATGGAAACTAGCATCAGCATGCCTGAATTTTTATAAAAAAATATCAGACAGAAAAATTTATCCATTCTTGATGTGCGAGAAGGTTATGAGTTTCAAATGGGGACACGTACCGGCAGCAAAAATCTGCCATTAAGCACTTTTTGAGACAGGCTACAAACAACTCAACCAGCAGGAGAAAATACTACGTCATCTGCCAATCTGGCGCACGTTCTGCGGCTGCATGTCAGTTTTTAAGTGCGCAAGGATTTGATGTAACCAATGTAGCTGGGGGCATGAATTTCTGGCATGGCGAGGTGGAATAAGGAAAGAGAAAAGAAACTGAATAAAAACCTTCCAAAGAAATAGTAAAAAGCTTTAAAATCAAGTTATCAAAAACGTTGATTTTAAGCTTTTTCTTGTTCATTGCTTCATTTTTGACTAGAAATTGAGTTTTTTGCTCTAACCTATAACTCAATAATATGTGGCTCATAACCAATAGCTTCTAGGAATTTGAGTAGGTCTCGTTGTGTCTAAAAAGAGTGTTTTTCATTGGTATTAGGGATGAAAACTCATTCGTTTTTCCGACATGATTTCTTTGTCAAAATAGACTTGAATATCTTTGTTCACATTGTTTAACAATCCAAAAGGAGAAACAACACCTGCTAGCAACATCATTTTTCAAACAGACTACCAGATGATGCCATGCGGATTTTATTGGCTCCGACCAGTTCTTTAAACAAGTCCATGTCCAAGCGTTTTTGTCGTCCATAATGAGTAAATAGTAGGCAGTTTTCTTTTTTATTAGTAAGAAACATGGTTTTGGTGCGGACACCCTCGATGCCTTCGATGAAGCTGTCGGCTTGCTCGGCTGTAAGCGCTGGTTCGTGCTCTACGATTTCAAAATGGAATGTTTAGTTTGTTTAGGTTTCTTCCACTTTTTGTATAAGTCCATTTTACTTGCCTCCTTTAGTCTTATTATACCATATCGAGATGCTCTTTTCTACCAACGTAGCTGTAAAAACAAGTTCGCTCTTTTCCCCGAAGCTGATACTTTTTAAGAGTTTCTTTTTATCTACTGAGTGTGTTCCATTGTTCAAAGAGAAACGATAGTTTAAATCGTATTTTATACCTTAAACAGATAAACCCTCAGTAGACAACCAAGCTATTGAGATTGTTTTTGTCTGATAAGGTTTTCCTCACTGCTCTTTTTGAACTTCAAGGTCATCCAAAGGATGGTTGAGGCATTCAGTGAGATTTTTGCAATCATCAACTCAATGATACGCTCGACACTCAGAGTGAACAGCGACTAATTAGGGTGAATATGCATACAGTCGCGCTCTTCCTCTATCATTTTTGAATGCAATGCCATTGTTCTTTGAACATTTTAGCCATGTAATAAGTGTTGTATTTGCTATGTTCCTGTCCCTCTGTTTCATTTTTACATACTATCTTGAATGGTCTTCTTTATCAAAGTTTTTCGCCTTTGTCTTTATGGTATAATGAAAGAGTTAAGGAGAGAATTGATGAATATTATAAAAAGAACTAATGTAACAGAAAAAGAACGCCAACAACTGTTAGCAATTACGAGAGATTGTCATCAGCTAGATGGAAGCTATCGTACTCTCATCTTGATGACGACTTACAACGTAGATAAAGATATGCCTGCTTTTTCTTAGCCTATGACGCAACTGAGTTGGTAGGTTATTTATCTGTCTATGCTGATGAACCGAAAACAGCGGACGTTTCACTCTATGTGTTACCGGCCTATCGGCGCAAAGGAATTGCTCGTGCTTTGCTAAGCGAATTTGCAAATGTAGCGACACAATACAATTTATCCGAAGTTGACTATGTAACAGAAACAGCTTTTTGACCAAACACCCGAATTTTTAGAGCATTTTCAATTTCACATAACAGATGTTGAGTTGTGGCTGGAGCAGCCACGCAGGCAATTTGCTTTAGAAAAAGAGAGTGGGTTTAGAAGTTGTTTTGGCAGATTTGGACTTGGTCGAAGAGATTGCAATTTTCCAAGCAGAAGCGTTTGGAAATCCTTTTAGAAAGCAGTCGTACCTATGCGCGTGAAGCTATCTTAGATAATAACACTCTTTTGTTTATATTGAAAAAAGATGGGAAAATTGTTGCATCTTGCTCTGTTGATATGAGTATAGATTCTAATTATTTTTGCTTTAGCTGTGAAAAGAAAAGAACTGCGTGGGCAAGGATTGGGTTCTTATTTCATGTTGGCAATAATGAATGACGTGTATGAACGGAATGATTTGAAATTCCAAATTGTGTAGACAAGGAAAATACAGGTGCTTACAAACTTTACCAACGATTAGGGTTTCAAGTGATGACAGAAGTTGCTTATGTCAGCAAGTAAGAGGTGATAAAGATGTGTCAAGAATGTTATACTAGGGAAAATAGGAGAATGCCTTTATTGAACTTAGTGTATGACAGTTTAGTTATGCCTTGATTTATGGTATAATGATAAAAACACTTGAAAGAGGATGAAAAGAATGAATATTCAACAACTGCGTTATGTTGTAGCGATTGCCAACAGTGGCACCTTTCGTGAAGCGGCTGAGAAAATGTACGTTAGTCAGCCGAGTTTATCCATTGCAGTTCGAGATTTAGAAAAAGAGTTGGGCTTTAAAATATTTCATAGAACGAGCAGTGGCACATTTCTGACATGTCGAGGGATGGAATTTTACGAAAAAGCCCAAGAATTGGTCAAAGGATTTGATGTCTTTCAAAAATCAATACGCCAATCCAGAGGAAGAAAAGACAGAATTTTCCATTGCCAGCCAGCACTATGATTTCTTGCCGCCTCTGATAACGAAATTTGCCAAACGCTATCCAAAAGATAAGAATTTCCGAATCTTTGAATCTACTACAATACAGATTTTAGATGAAGTGGCTCAGGGGCATAGTGAGATTGGTATTATCTATCTGAACAATCAAAATACTAAAGGAATGATGCAACGGATCGATAAACTGGGACTAGAAGTGGTAGATTTGATTCCTTTTCAGACGCATATCTATCTACGAGCAGATCACTCTTTAGCTGGGAAAGAGGAGCTTACTATGGAAGATTTGGCAGATCTACCGACGGTTCGTTTTACGCAGGAAAAGGATGAATATCTCTATTATTCAGAGAATTTTGTTGATACTAGTGCTAGTCCTCAGATGTTTAATGTAACTGATCGTGCCACTTTTGAATGGCATTTTAGAGCGGACAGATGCTTATGCAACAGGATTGGATTTTTGGATAGTAATAGCGTAAACGGTATTACGGTGATTCGATTACAAGACAACTTGGAAAATCGTATGGTTTATGTTAAACGAGAAGAAGTAGATCTTTCACCAGTCGGTGCAGCTTTTGTTGCTGTTATGGAAAAATATTTTGCAAAAAGAGGTAAAAATGAAACGAAAAGTGATGGTGCTGATTGTGATTGTGGCCTTAATTGCTTTTGGATCAATGGGTAAAATTTGAAATTGTCAAAAACATTCAATTAGGTGAAGTAAAACCCTTCATTCCACAAATTTTGAGTTTGACCTATTTGCGAAATACAGGTGCGGCATTTTCAATTTTAGAAAACCAGCAGTGGTTGTTTGCGGTGATTACTTTAGTGGTGATTGGTGCAGCTATTTGGTATTTGTGCAAGCAAATCAAAGGCTCTTTTCTGGCTGCTGTCTGGCTTTGAGCTTGATTATTGCAGGAGGATTGGGAATTTTTATTGACCGTGTGCGTCAAGGCTTTGTCGTCGATATGTTTCAGCTGATTTTATCACTTTTGCCATCTTTAATGTAGCAGATAGTTATCTGACGATTGGTGTGATGGTGTTAGTAGTGATGATGTTAAAGGAAGAAGACAATGCAAGTAAAGGTAGAAATTAGTGGTATAAGGTTGGACAAGGCGCTTGTGATCGACACCATTATCCCTGCAGCCTTGCCAATGAACAAATCAAAAGTGGGCAAATCTTAGTCAATGGACAAGTGAAGAAAGCAAAGCATGCCGTTAAGGTGGGTGATGTGGATTACTTACGAATTGTCAGAGCCTGAAACTCTGGAATATGTTTCAGAAAATCTACCTCTAGATATTGTTTACCAAGACGAAGATGTTGCAGTCGTAAATAAGGCTCAAGGGATGAGTGGTACATCCAAGCGCTGGACATACGAGCGGTACGCTGGTCAATGCCCTCATGTACCATATCAAGGATTTATCTGGCATCAATGGTGTTTTTGCGACCTGGAATAGTCCATCGGATTGATAAGGATACATCAGGCTTTAGCTTATGATTGCTAAGAATGATGATGCCCATATCAAGCTGGCTGATGAATTGAAAAGCTAAAAAATCTCTACGGAAGTATTAGTACTGTATGGCAATTTGCCAAATGATAGAGGTGTTATTGAAGCACCAATTGGGCGAAGTGAAAAAGATCGCAAGAAACAAGCTGTTACAGCTAAAGGTAAACCAGCAATCACTGTTTTCACGTTTTAGAGCGCTTTGGGAATTATACTTTAGTAGAATTGCAATTAGAAACAGGTCGTACCCACCAAATCTGTGTGCACATGGCTTATATTGGTCATCCGGTAGCAGGGGATGGCGTGTATGGACCACGAAAAACCTTGAAGGAATGGGCAATTTTGCATGCCAGAACGCTTGGATTTACTCATCCTAAGACGGGAAAAATCATGGAATTTACAGCAGAAGTGCCGATCGTTTTCAAGAAACGCTAGAACAATTGCGAAAAGGAAAGAAGTGAAACATAAAGAATCGTATTTCATTTCTTTTTATTTTTGCTTAAAATTTTGGTGTAATAACGCAGTATATTAGGCTTGGTAGAGAATAAAAATGATTTTATGGATAAGTGACGCTATAAAAATGCATACCCAAGTAATTAATCTTTATCTTGTTTAATCGGAGAGATGTTCCCCTCATCAATGAAAATGATATAGTTTTTCTTGTTGAGTTAAAAAGTTAGTAATAATGATGATACATTGAGCACACAGATTGCATTCATGGTGCAGGTAGAGTTGTTGGTTCTATTGATTGATGTTGATAGTTTTTATATGGCAAATCCTATTCATTATCTAGATGCAAAGGGCTTGAATTTAATAGAAAAGGTTATATCAGATCTGTTTGAGATGGTAGAGGCGGCTAGCCTTGAAGCAGATGTTTTCAGAGGCAAAATTATCGCCGTTGCTGTGTTTTTATAAGCGTACTCAGGAACTCGAGGAAACTGAACCATAGAACTTTGTGGTATACTTTAGTGTGAAAGTTGGGAGGAGTGGGAAATGTTTTTCAACCATTTCAAAATGAAATATTAATTAAAAAAACTTACTTCGAGATTTATATGGTGAAGATATATCATTACGTCCATTATCAGGCGGGACTGAAAATTTAAATTATGTAATGAATGAACGAGTTGTCGTGCGTATTCTTTATCTTCCCCAGACTTCCCCACTTTTTATGAGGCAAAATCTTATTTTGAAAAAGAGAAATTCAATTTGTAAATGCGTTGTATGAGGAAGAACTAAATGATTTTGCTTACCTTCCTTTTTCAGGACGGAGAGTGGATCTTCTCATTAAATGTTAATAAAGGTATTCTATATGTGATGCAATCTATCTATTTAAAAGGAAAAATCCATTTCCTGTGAGAAGAATATAATTCCTCAGATAGCCCAAAAGATCGTCCATTTTCCTTTTCATGATTTCTCAAAGGAAAGTTGTATAGGAATATCAGAGAATTCCAGTCTATGATGATTTTGGTTTCTAGTTTGCATATCAGGTTATTCTCTTTACGAAAAGGAATTAGAAAAAGGATATTTCAAATTATAAAAATTATTGGGAATTGTTTCAAATAAACACAAGTATTTTTGGAGAAAGCGAAACAAGCACAGCCTGCCCTTTTTATTCATAACGATTTGCACTGTTGACAATATTCTTTTTCACAGGATAAATTAACTATTCTAGACTTTGGTGATGCACGTTATTCCCTTCCAGAGGAAGATATTGGAACATTTTTTATGGGGGATTATCTTTGAAAACTGATGTTTTCGTCATTTCCTGAATTGGCTAACTTATCAAATTATACTAGGATATTAATCCAGAGCTTTGTTTATCGTTTTGCTTTAGCAACGTTTTTTAGAGATTCATTTATTTTTACTTGGTAGAAAATCAAAAGAATAGTGCCTTAATGAAGTATCAAAAGGTAAAATTTACAAAAGAAAAAGTAATGATAGATTATTTAAACCATCATATTTCTTTTAAAAATTAGTCAATTTCTCCTCATTTGTCAAATTTTTATTTTATAGTAAAATGGGAAGGCGTCATAAATTCTAAGTATTAGCAAGGAGAAAAGATGAATCAATTCACCAAATTGTCCAAAATGCCAGTCAGAATATATGTTTACGAAGATGGGTTACTATTCGTTTGCCCTCGAGTGTGCTTATGAGTGAATCCGCTGAAGTAGATGAAGAAGATGATGGCATTAAAGCGATTGATGCAAATGGCAATCAACTTGTGGATGGCGATACTGTTACTCTAATTAAGGATTTAAAAGTAAAGGATGTTCCAAAAGATTTAAAACAAGGGACGCGTGTTAAAAATATTCGGATTGTAGAATAGCACCATAATATTGATTGCAAGATTGATGGTTTTGGTGCGATGAAACTCTAAGTCAGAATTTGTTAAGAAAATCTGAGGTCAAAATGAAAGCGAAATGTAATTTTTATAGCCGTATGGTGCTGTTTCTCTTAGGTTTGTGGGAGTTTATCTTGAAATTACAAAGCATGGTGGTTTTGCATGCTCATGTATTATACTGTTTTGTCTAACATTATCGTAACAGCTTTCACAGCATATTTATTATACTTAATGGCGCGTTCTGAAAATCATTGGCAAACGAAATCACTCTTTCGGATAAAGGGTGGTGTGACCATGTGTATCATGATTACTAGTTATTTATCATTTTATGCTCGCCCTTTAGCGACTGATTTTTATCGCTTGAAAATTTTCTATGCCATTACATTGTTCCATTGTGGTTTTTAGCAGATACCTTGCTTTTTGACAAACGTTTACAATATCGATGGTATGACCTCATTGCTTGGACGAGTGTTCCCTTACTTTACATGGTTTTTGCTCTGTTTAATGGCTTGGTTATCAAGTGGCCTATTCCAGGTGCTAAGGACAGTCCTTTTGCTTACTATAAATATTCCAAAATATGGTTGGTCTTATGTTTTACAGTGGTCACTTAAAAATCTTTTTATTGGCTATCTATTGACGAGCTTTTTGCTTTTTGGATTCATGTCTGTTTTCTCACGTAGAAAATCATTATCCTAATACACAGTAGATTGTGTCTGAAGAAACACTTTTTTAGTTATTTTCAGGCTGTTGAAAAATAAAATTGTTTGAAGCTAGTCAAAACTTCTATCATTATCTATAATTATAGAACCATTTATGACTGATAGGTGTATAATTAATAGAATAAGCATAAATGTGAAAAATGATGAAAAAGGTATTATATGTATGAAAGTAAAAATTTGTAAAAATGATTTTAGCCTTCAATGGCAGGGATTTACCATTTAGCCTTAGTAGATTATCCTGAAATTAACAAATGGGAATTGGAAAAATTGCCAAGTTCGTGGCATAAGAAAAATGTACAGTAGAACGACCAAAATCGAGTGTGAAAATATTGCTTTTGCAATACCAAGTGTACTCTTTATATAGAGAATAGCAAGGAAAAAGTTTCCATTTATTCCGAGGGATAAACGAGAAGCAGGCACTTTTTAATGTAGACGGTAAATGTAACTCCAACCATCTCAGCCATACTTGTACTGTAGAAACTGCTAAAAAGATATTAAAAACTGGGAAATTACTGTCTGCTACAAAAGTTTTTGGATTGACTGGTGAGCAATTAGTACAAGATAAACGAAATGCAGCAGGTGATCCAGCGGATTATTTTGACTATGTCATGTTTGGGTGGTCTAATACGACATCTGGTTATAGGTTAGCAATGGAACGATTGCTAGAAAGAAATCCCACAGAAGTCGATCTGGAAGAAGCTTTCATACCTGGTGTTAGCTTTCATTTCCGGTATGAAACTATTGTGAATCAAAAGGGCTATGTATTTGATGGTTATCATGCAGCAAAAGTGAAAGATGAGGTATTGTTAGATCTCAGTCTTTGTGTCTGCATTATTCCAAGTCAAAATAAAAAGGAATTTGAAAGGTATTATTCCAAATTATTTAAAAACAGGATTCATTATTTAGATTATCAAAAACGATGGACTGGTAAAATGGAATGATAAGGTATATGAAAAAGTGCTTGATCTAGATGGTAGAGATAGGACGACCACTAGCATATTGTAAAAAGATTTTGATAAGATAGAAAGTAATTAGAGGCAGCTATGGATTTAGCAGAAATTAGAAAAGAAATTGATCAAATAGATGTAGACTTGATTACCTTGTTAGAGAAAAAGAATGGCGTTAGTGAGCCAAGTAGCTCTCTACAAGCGTCAGACCGGGAAAGCAGTATTGGATACTCAGCGTGAGCAAATTATTTTAGAGAAAGTTGCAAATAGTGTGCAGGAAAAACAGTATGAAGACACCCTTGTGCAGACTTTTTCAGATCTTTTAAAACATCTCACGTGCTTATCAAGAGCGGCATATCTAATATAGGAATGATAAAATGAAAAATTCATAGGTTAAAGTGGGTCAATATCGGAAATCAAGTGATAGCTATTACGGTATTGTCCATTCTTATGGGACTAGTAATTGGAACTATTGATACGATATTTGGGCGAACGCTTATATTTTTAAGTGAAGTCCGCACTTTGCATTCCCTTTTATTTGATTCCTTTTTAGCTTTGCAGGATTAGTGATTGTATTTCTCTATCAGAAATATATGGTGGGAAAAGTAGCAAAGGAATGACCTTGATTTTTGAAGTTGGGCATGGTGTAGAAAATCACATTCCCAAGCGCTTAATCCCTCTTGTTATAGAGTGACGACTTGGTTGACGCATCTTTTTGGTGGATCGGCCGGTCGAGAGAGGAGTAGCAGTACAATTGGGTGCCACAGTCTCTCACTGGTTTTTGCAAGAAGTTTTCTATTCTAATACTTCAAAAAGTATTTTTAGTTACAGGAATGGCTGCTGGTTTTTGCTGGACTATTTCAAACGCCACTGGCTGCAGTTTTTGTTTGCGATGGAAGTCTTGGTTGTAGGAACTTGCAGCTGACTGCTTTGTATCCTGCCATGATAGCCTCTCTCGTTTCTGCTTGGACATCACATGCGTTAGGTCTTGAAAATTTATGCAAACCAATTTCTGCTCATTTGGGACTATCTCCAATACTTGTTATTAAATTAGTGCTCCTTGAGTTTTATTTGGACTTTGTGGCAATGTATTTGCTTATGCCCTCTTGTGGAGTAAAAAGAAAGCGGCAACTATTTTTCCAAACCTCTACAAACGAATTGTGGTGATGGGAATTGTCTTAAGTATCGTCTTTTTATTGTTGGATAAAGGCCGATACTCAGGACTTGGAAACAAATTTAATTACGGCTAGTTTTTGCTGGACAATCTATTTATTTATATGATTGGTTCTTTAAATTACTTCTAACAGTTTTGACTTTATCAGCAGGTTTTCAAGGTGGAGAAGTGACACCGCTTTTTGCCATTGGGGCAAGTCTAGGGCGTTCTACTGGCAGGTTTATTTGGTCTTCCAGTTAGCTTGGTTGCGGCGCTAGGATATGCTGCAGTTTTCGGAAGTGCTACCTCCACTTTCTTGGGACCGATTCTGATTGGTTGTGAGGTGTTTGGTTTTAGCAATTTTCCATATTTTTCATAGTCTGTGTCGTGGCATTTAGTCTTCACCGACAACATTCGATTTATGGAGCCCAAAAATTCGATATTGAAAAATAATCTTCTATGAGGTTTTAACTTGTAGGAGATTTTTATTTTTGTGTTATACTAGAAAAGCAAGATTAGAAAAGGAAAGTCATGACAAAAGCAGATTCCATTTTAAAAGAAAATATTCGAAAAATTTTACATGAAGGTGTTTTTCTGAAAATGCACGCCCGCGCTATAAAAACGGGAAAGTTGCTAATTCTAAGTATATCACTGGTTCTTTTTGCTGAGTACGATCTGAGCAAGGGAGAATTCCCTATCACAACGCTTCGTCCGATTGCTATCAAATCAGCGATTAAAGAAGTCCTCTGGATTTATCAAGATCAATCCAATAGCTTAGAAGTTTTAGAAAAACAAATACAATGTTCATTATTGGAATGATTGGGAAGTAGGAACTACTCGCACTATTGGTGAGCGATACGGTGCTGTTGTTAAAAACATGATATTATCAATAAAAATCTTAAAACAGCTGGAGACGAATCCTTGGAATCGTCGAAATATTATCTCACTTTGGGACTATGAAGCTTTTGAAGAAACAGAAGGATTATTGCCTTGTGCTTTTTCAGACCATGTTTGATGTCCGACGTGTAGATGGTGAAATCTACCTAGATGCAACTCTGACACAGCGTTCAAATGATATGTTGGTAGCTCACCATATCAATGCCATGCAGTATGTCGCATTGCAAAATGATGATTGCTAAGCATTTTGGGTGGAAAGTTGGCAAATTCTTTTTATTTTGTCAATAATTTACATATTTATGATAATCAATTCGAGCAAGCAGAAGAATTGCTCGGCGTGAACCAACGGACTGTGCACCTCGCTTGATATTGAATGTTCCAGATGGAACCAACTTTTTTGATATTAAAGCAGACGATTTTTGAATTGATCAATTATGACCCTGTTAAGCCACAGTTGAAATTTGATTTAGCAATTTGATAATGAAACAAAAAATTTCTCTGAATGTAAAAAGTTTATTATTTTGATACAAATTGGTTTTTGCTTCTATGCAATTCCAGTTGTCTCCCAGAATGTAAATAAAAAGAATTCACAGAAAGCTGAGTTTCGTCAGGCTTATTATGTTTTTCAAAAACTAATAAACGAAGAGGCTTATTTAACTATTTTCCAAAGGCAAAATATAAATTGTCTAGTAATTTGATAGTTAAAATCAGCCTTTTTACTGAAATTTGATAAAATAGAACTATCAATTCAAAGGATGAGGGAATGACGAAGAAAAATTGTAGCTATTTGGGCACAAGATGAGGACGGCTTGATTGGGCGAGACAATAGATTGCCTTTGGCATTTACCAGCTGACCTTAAGCATTTTAAAGAAACAACAACTGGACAGGTTATTTTTAATGGGTCGGGTGACATTTGATGGGATGAACCGTAGAGTGTTGCCTAATCGTACTACGATTATTTTGACAAGAGATAAGTCGTATCAAGTAGAAAATGAGACATGTATTGATCTTTCACGATGTCACTTGTTCTAAAAATGGTATGAGATGCAGGAAAAAGAACTTTTATATTATTGGTGGTGGTCAAATTTTTTTCTGCATTTGGGCCCTTTTCGTTGATGAGGTAGTTATGACACGTATTCATGCTAGTTTACAAGGAGATACCTATTTCCCGAAAGAGTTTGATATGACGAAAATTTCAGGAGTGTTCTCGTCAATTTTTATGCCAAAAGACGAAAAGAATGAGTATGATTTTACTGTAACAACCTTCCAGAGAAAGGAGTCGTAATGGAACGTAGTATTTTCGGATTTTTACGGCTCTTTTTGATAGTCGTTTGTGTCATGGCGGCTACACAGGCTTTTTCGTAAAAAGCGGTATGGATTATCAGTTCTCTTTGGCTGAATGCTTTACAAATTTGGTGAATAGTATTCATGCTTTTTATATGACCTTATTTAAATAATAAAACAACTAAACGAACGAAAAAGAAATTGTAATGAATAGATTGGAGTGAAAGATGCCTACAAATCGTACGAGCGAAATGATGGTTTATTGTTCTTTTTGTGGTAAAAGTCAAGAAGAAGTTCAAAAAAATTATTGCAGGAAATAATGCATTTATTTGTAACGAATGTGTGGAATTAGCACAAGAAATTATTAGAGAAGAATTAGCAGAAGAAGTCTTGGCAGACTTGTCAGAAGTACCAAAACCACAAGAATTGCTTAACATTTTAAATCACTATGTAATAGGGCAAGATCGTGCAAAGCGAGCGCTGGCTGTTGCTGTATACAATCACTATAAACGTATCAATTTTTCACGATAATCGTGAAGAAGAGGATGATGTCGAATTACAAAAATCCAATATCCTATGATTGGTCCAACTGAGTTCTGGTAAGACTTTTCTTGCTCAAACTTTAGCGAAAAGTCTAAATGTTCCCTTTGCGATTGCAGATGCAACAGCTTTTGACAGAAGCTGGATATGTCGGGGAAGATGTTGAAAATATTCTCTTAAAACTCTTACAAGCTGCAGATTTTCATATTGAGCGTGCAGAACGTGGCATTATCTATGTAGATGAGATTGACAAAATTGCAAAGAAAAGCGAAAATGTCTCTATTACTCGTGATGTGTCTGGTGAAGGCGTTCAGCAAGCTTTGCTTAAAAATCATTGAAGGGACTGTAGCTAGTGTACCTCCTCAAGGCGGTCGCAAAACATCCACAGCAAGAAATGATTCAAGTGGATACCAAGAATATCCTTTTTATCGTTGGTGGTGCTTTTGACGGAATTGAAGAAATTGTCAAAACAACGTCTAGGTGAAAAAGATTATTGGTTTTGGTCAAAATAACAAAGCTATTGATGAAAATAGTTCTTATGCAAGAAATTATTTCCGAAGATATTCAAAAATTTGGACTCATCCCTGAATTGATTGGTCGTTTACCAGTGTTTGCAGCGCTTGAGCCTTTGACAGTTGATGATTTGGTACGAATTCTTCGTGAGCCAAAGAACGCTCTAGTGAAAACAATATCAAACTCTCCTTTCTTATGATGATGTTACATTAGAGTTTGATGATGATGCCCTCCAAGAAATTGCTAACAAGGCCATTGAACGCAAGACAGGTGCTCGTGGATTTGCGTTCAATTATCGAAGAAACTATGATGGATATCATGTTTGAAGTTCCAAGTCAAGAAAATGTGAAAGTGGTGCGGATTACCAAGGAAGCAGTTGATGGAACAGATAAACCGATTTTAGAAACAGCTTAAGCGAGGTGTTGTATGGAAATTAATACGCACAATGCGGAAATTTTGTTGAGTGCAGCCAACAAATCTCATTATCCTGAGGATGAGATTCCTGAAATTGCTCTTGCTGGGCGATCCAATGTTGGAAAATCTTCCTTTATCAATACATTGTTAAATCGAAAAACTTAGCGCGAACTCTGGTAAGCCAGGGAAAACGCAGCTGCTGAATTTCTTCAACATTGACAATCAACTTCGATTTGTGGATGTCCCAGGCTATGGCTATGCCAAAAGTTTCTAAGACAGAGCGAGCTAAGTGGGGTAGAATGATTGAGGAGTATCTGACGACTAGGGAAAAATCTCAGAGCAGTTGTAAGTTTAGTAGATTTTCGGCATGAGCCAAGTGCAGATGATGTGCAAATGTATGAATTTCTAAAATACTATGAGATATCCGTCATCGTTGTAGCTACAAAAGCAGACAAAATTCCACGTAGTAAATGGAACAAGCACGAATCGGTCATTAAAAAGGTTAGATTTTGATAAAAATGATGATTTTCTTATTTTTCATCTGTAAACAAAGATGGTTTAGATGCGGCTTGGGGATGCGATTTTTGGAAAAATTTAGAAATTGAAGAAAAATCGGGAAGACTTTTCTCGGTTTTTATAATGAATCTGTCACTAAATTGTAACTAAGTAATGAATATTTTATGCTATAATATAAAAATATATTATACTGGAGAAATGAACTATGAGAAAGAAAAATTGAAAAAGAGTTTTTATTGTTTCTGACTTTTAGCGTGTTACCGCTTTATTAGTTAGTGTAGTTTTGTCCAAGCAAGCTCGCCCAGCTAGTGCCAACGATGAAGCTTACCAACGTCCCATTGACTCAAACAGAAGTATTTATTTCACAAATTGGTGAAACTGCTCGTCAATTGGGGACAAGCGAATAATTTGTACGCTTCGGTTATGATTGCACAGGCAATTCTGGAAAGCAATTCTGGCCGGTCTGTCTTGTCAGCTGCTCCTCATCATAATTTATTTGGCATCAAAGGCCGATATGCTGGGTCAGTCAGCAACAATGGCTACACTAGAAGATGATGGGAAAGGAAATACTTATAAGATCAATGCAGAGTTTAGATCTTATCCAAAGTTATTTTGCATCTTTGCAAGACTATGTAGCAATTTTAAAAGCATAGTCGCTACATCATGCTTGGAAGAGCAACACAAAGAGCTATATGAATGCAACTGCTGCTTTAACGAGGTGTCTATGCGACGGATACAAGCTATAACGTCAAGCTAAATAATTTGATTCAACAGTATAATTTGACCCGATACGATGTACCAAATGTGCAAACAACTAGCGCTACAGCATCTAACAAGGTCTACAATCCTTATCGTCAACAATATACAACACAAGAAGTGTTAAATTTGGATGTTGCTTTGAGGAATCGTCGTCGATAATATTTGTAATTAGATGAGGAGATTGGGATTTTTATCCCAATCTTTTTTTGTTCGGCAATGAAATTAGTGTATTCGCTCTATTTTTATGGGTCTATAAAGAAAACGCTTTCCTATAACTAAAAAGTTTGTGATATAATGAACATATCGTTTTTATGACACAAGGGAGATGAGAATGTCAGAATCGTTATTTATTGCAAAATTGAATATTCATGTCACAAAAAGAAGAGTTATTTAACAGAAAGCAAAACGAAGTATGCAATTCGTCTCGATGTTTGCAGGGCATTTTTAACATTGAGTACAGCGGCGGAGTGATCGCAGCAGATGTTATGAATGGGCTTGTTCCGGGGACTGGTCGCTTTTGTTTTTTTCCATTTATATTTGCTTGGGGTTTGATTTTATATTCTTTTTAAACGCTGAATTAACTACGTCCAATATGATGTATTTAACAGCAGGGGACATTTTTGAAGAAGATAAATTGGAAAAAGGCTTTTGCTCATTTTTATTGTATTGTACTTTTTTTAATTTGGTGGGTGCTCTTTTATTGCTTTCTCTTTAATCAAACCAGTGCTTTTTTTCTCATCTTACGTCGAATGGTTTTCTTGCTGGATTGCAGAGCATAAATTATCTCGTCCTAGTCAGCTTGTTATTTTTTTGAAGGAATTATCGCAAATATTTTTTTGTGAATATTGCGATTTTGTCCTATTTACTTTTGAAAAATTCGACTGCAAAAATTTGGATTGTTATTTCTGCTATTTACATGTTTGTTTTTCTGACCAATGAGCATTTAGCTGCTAATTTTTGCATCATTTTCTTTAGTAGCTTTTTAATAAAATTGCTACACAAATCGAGGTTTTCAATCTTTCAAATATCTTAAGGCATTTTAGTATCACATTTTTAGCCAATTGGATTGGTGGAGGACTGTTGATTGGTTTGTCCTATGCGTTTCTGAATAGAGATGAAGATACCTATACAGATTAGACTGCTTGCGTGCATATGTTCAAGATAAAAAGCAAGAGAAGGGAAATTTCTCTTCTTTTTTTATTTGCTTTCAAAAATGAGAGGATAACATTTGTCAACATGATAACATAAAAAGTAGTAGTTTTTGGAATTATAAATTTAACTGTATCCGCTAACAAACCGTAGAGAATACTAGATTATGATACAATAAAACTAGTTTTTGTATAAGAAAAAGAGATTGTATGAAAGATTTATTGAAATATTTTAAAGGTTATATCAAAGAATCCTTATTCGGACCGCTTTTTTTAAATTGTTAGAAGCAAGTTTTGAGCTATTAGTGCCGATGTTGATTGCAGGAATTGTCGACCACTAATTCCCTAAAAAGATAACACGCATCTTTATATGATGGTCTTTTTGTTGGTTACCTTGGCATTATTTGGTGTTATAGTAGCAGTCGTAGCTCAATATTATTCCTCAAGAGCAGCAGTAGGATTTACGCGTCAATTGACCAAAGATTTATATCAAAAATCATGCGTTTGCCAAAAAGCTCAGCGAGATAACCTGACAGCATCTAGTTTGGTTACTCGTTTTGACAAGTGATACTTATCAAATTCAAACTGGCATTAATCAATTTCTTCGTCTGTTTTTACGTGCGCCGATTATTGTTTTTGGTTCCATGATTATGTCATTTTTGATCAGCCCAAGTATTACATTCTGGTTTTTACTTATGGTTGTAATCTTAACTAGTATTATTTATATCATGTCACGTTTCGTCAACCCACTTTATGCTAATATTCGTCAGATTACAGATAATATTGTCAGTATGACACGTCAACAATTACAAGGCGTGCGTGTTATCCGTGCTTTTTGGACAAACAACTAAAGAAATTCATGAATTTCAAAAATATCAATGAAAAACTATAAGACTTGGCAGATAAAAACAGGAATATTGTCTAGCTTGATTAGTCCGTTGACCTTTTTAGTAGTGAATAGCACGCTACTCATAGTTATTTGGCATGGAAATCTAGCGATTGGACATGGTTTACTAACGCAAGGGAAATTAGTTGCTTTGGTCAATTACCTTTTTGCAAATTTTGATAGAACTATTGAAATTAGCAATGCTTGTCACCTCTTTGAATCAAAGTTATATTAGCGCTGGACGAATTCAAGAAGTTTTTTCGAACAGGAGGGAGAAGATGTTCTGGCAGAGTTACCGATTGTTTACTCTGTGGGTGATCAATCTATTTCTGCTCAAAATGTTACGTTTACCTATCCACAAGCCGCTCGTCCAGCATTAGAAAATATTTCGTTTGATTTACCATCTGGTCAGACTTTGGGAGTGATTGGAGGAACAGGAGCAGGGAAATCAACTTTAGTGCAGCTGTTGGCACATTTGTATGAGGCAGATGCAGGCCAGTTGGCTATTTTTAAAAATAATCGAAGTCCTCGAAATCTGAAAGAATGGCGTTCTTGGATAAGTTTAGTACCACAAAAGGCAGAATTATTTCGAGGAACCATTCGCTCAAATTTATCTTTGGGATTAAATGATAATGTGAGTGATAACCATCTCTGGCGGGCTCTTGACATTGCGCAAGCTAGTGATTTTGTACGAGAAAAAGAAGGTCAGCTAGATGCTGTAGTAGAAGCATTTGGTCGAAATTTTTCTGGTGGTCAACGTCAACGGCTGACGATTGCGCGAGCTCTAATACAAAAAGGCCCCTCTTCTTGTATTAGATGATTCCACTTCATCACTTGATTATTTGACAGAGTCTAGCTATTGCAGGCTATCAAAAGAGCAATTAAAGGATACGAGTTTGGTTTTAATTTCTCAACGAACTAATAGTCTGCGTACAGCTGACCAGATACTGGTCTTGGATAAGGGACATCAGATGGCTCTGGGTGCACATGAGGAGCTGATCCAAACGAGCGATATTTATCGAGAAATTCATCTCACAACATAGCAGGGAGGAAAAAGCATGAAAATTAGATATTCTACAAGTAGGTTGAAGCGTCTAGCTAGTGATTTATTGCAACAACGTTGGCTTTTTCTGTTAGCCACAGTTGGAACGATTGTTCAAGTTGTTTTGACAATTTATTTGCCGATTTTGATTGGCGAGGCTATTGATAGTGTTTTATTTCCTGATACTGGTCGATATTTGCTTCCAATTCTTTCAAAAATGGGGATTGTAATTGTTGCCAATGCAGTAGTTCAATGGCTCAATCCTTTAATCTATAATCAGTTGATTTATAGTTATAGTCAGCAACTTCGTAATGCTGTCATTCAAAAATTCATCATCTTTCCTTGGCTTATCTTTGATCGTCAAGGAAGTGGTGATTTAGTGAGTCGCTTAACAACGGATGTGGAGCAGTTAAATAATGGGTTGCTCATGGTTTTTAATCAATTTTTGTAGGTGTACTGACTATTCTTGTAACAATTGTGACAATGGCAAAGATTGACTTTTTCATGATGGCATTGGTCTTGCTATTAACTCCCTTATCTATGCTGATTGCGGATTTTATCGCTCGTAAAAAGCTACAAGTTGTTTCAAAAACAGACAACAGCTCGGGGGCTTCAGACACAATTTATCGAAGAAAGTCTCTCTCAGGAAAAGTTTGATTCAAAGTTTTAATGCTCAAGAGCAGTTCATTGCGAGCTTTACAAAGGGGAATGAAAGCTATGCGAACTATTCTCAGGAAGCGATTTTTCTATTCCTCGACTGTCAATCCAGCAACGCGTTTTTGTAAATGCTCTTATCTATGCGATGATTGTAGGATTTGGTGCAGCTCGTATCATCAATGGTTCCAGTTTTACAGTTGGACAATTAGTAACTTTCTTAAATTATGTGAACCAATATACTAAACCATTTAACGATATTTCGTCTGTCATGGCCGAATTACAAAGCGCCCTTGCTTTTGCAGAACGCTTGTACACGATTTTTAGATGAAAAGGAACTTGTAGAAATTGGAAAAAGAAGAACTTACTGAGTGAGACTGTCTTTGGAGCTATTCATTTTGAAACTATATATGTTTTGGTTATGAAAAACAAAGCCCTTGATTCATGATTTAAATACTGACCATTCCTGCGGGAAGCAAAGTTGCTATTGTTGGGCCAACTGGCGCAGGAAAGTCTACCTTGATCAATCTTCTGATGCGCTTTATAATGTGGATGCGGGCAAGATAAAAAGCTAGACGATCGAGATATTACAAATTATACTCGAATATCCTTCCGCCGGCAGTTTGGCATGGTGTTACAAGAAACGTGGCTGAAAAAGACCACGATCCATGATAATATTGCTTTTGGGCAACCAGAAGCGAGTCGAGAAGAAGTGATAGCAGCTGCTAAAGCAGCGAATGCACATTTTTATTCAGCAATTACCGAATGGTTATGACACTTATCTAGCGGACGCAGGTGACTCTTTATCACAAGGACAACGGCAGTTATTGACGATTGCGCGTGTTTTTCCTAGCTGTACCTAAAATATTAATTTTTAGACGAAGCAACTTCATCCATTGATACACGAACCGAAGTGCTTTATTCAAAAAGCTTTTAATAAGCTAATGGTAGGAAGAACCAGTTTTATCATTGCTCATCGTCTGTCTACTATTCAAAATGCAGATATCATCTTGGTTTTGGTTGATGGTGATATTGCCGAACATGGCAGTCATCAGGACTTGATACAAGCGAAAAGGTATGTATTATCAAATGCAGACAGCGCAGGGAAGTTTAGCTATTTAAAATTAACAAATGGAAAAACTTAGGGGAATGATATACTATTTGAGACAAATTCAAAGGATTTCGTTATCATATTTTCCACATCTTGTTTTTAGTGTAAACTGTCATATAGTTTTCAAAACTTATAATTGTTCTTTCCTTACTTGCTCTAGTCCAGTTTCAGTCAGGGCAGTAGATTTTCTGACAGACTTCTTTTTAGAAAAAGTACGATCATGGGACACAGTAATAAAAAGCTCCAGTATAGCTTGTAAAAAGTTTTTCGAATTTGTGGCTGCAGTAGGAGAAAAGTTACGTGTTGGTTCATCTAATAACAAGACATTTGCCTGATCTAATACCATTTTTAGCAGCAGCAATTTGGCCTTTTGTCCACCAGACAGTTGAGAAATGGGATGATGTACTTCGTTGCGCGTGAATTGCAGACTGGCTAGGTGTGTGAGGATTTTTCTCGCTCAATAGCCTCTCCTGTGGATGTTAGAAAAATCTATTGGAGAATCGACTTCGTTTAAAATATCATGATAGTTTTGAGAGCATATATCCTAGTGTAATGCCTCTCTTTTCTTTCAGTAGATGTCGCAGTTCTTGAGAAAAAGTAGATTTACCGACACCATTTTTTACCAATAATCCCAATCTTCTCCTGTCCCAAAAGTTCAAAGTTAATATTTCGTACTAAGATATGCTCTTCTATCTTTAAACACATTTGTTGGATAGTAAGTACTCTTTTTGTCGATGGAAGAGGGAAATGGCAGGAAATTCCAGAATGATAGCATCTGCTTGTGTTGGTAACTCTGTCATTTTTAGTGGCTTCTCGATTAAAAACGTTTTTTTCTTGCGAGAGAATATTTTTCATGGCTAGTAATCTACCAGCTGTGCTGTCATGAGTATGACGCAAGACATGCTCCACACTTTGTTTGACTTGCTGGTGTTTTGCCATTGCTTTTTGATATTCTTCTCGTTCTGCATCTTTTGTTTGCTTTTTAAATGTCTCCTGTCTCTCTTGGCTATAATTCTCATAATCAAGATTTCGAACAGTCGTTCGAGCTTCCTGTTTTTCTTAATCAATTCCAAATGAATGATTTTTGTCGCTACATGGCTCAAAAAGACTTTCATCATGTGAAACAAAGATAACTGTTTGAGGTGTATTTTGGAGAAAAATTTTCTAGCCATATCAGAGTATCTAGATCTAAATCATTAGAAGGCTCATCTAAAAAGAGAAGGTCCCAATCAGTAGAGAGGATTTTTAAAAAGTTGAATTTTTAATAGTTCGCCACCAGATAAAGAGGCTATTGTTTGCTGGCTAGTAAAACGTTCACTCTCAAAATGGAATTCTTGTGCAAAGCGGTAAAGTTTGTTGTAATCTAACTCTACTTCCACACCTCCAAAAAAATAGTCGTTAAGGAGAGTTTTCTTTTCATTTTTAGGTAAACTTTGCGGCAAATAAGCATAACGATTATAGCTTTTTGAATCTCTCCGTATAACTAACATAGTCCGAAACAAGTGCGTCATTCATGAGCAATTTGAGAAGAGTAGATTTTTCCATTTCCTTCTTCTCCGATAATGGCAATTTTATCACCTGTATTAACAGTAAGTGACAAATCACTAACCATGTTTTTGAAGTCTTTTTAAATGTGTAATGGTTAAATGTCGAATTTGTAGCATATATGTCTCCTTATGATGTTCATTGTCATTTTTAGAGCTAAGAAAAACAGCCCTATTTACCTAGTAGAGCTGTTTTTGCTTTTGAGTTGCTAACAAATATTGCAAAAGCAAGTAGTTTGCGATGGATATATTTAGCCTTGAGAAGTAAAAATATCTTCTTTGAAAATGAGCAAGAGCACAACAAAAATCTACTAGATAAAGTTTCCTTTAAGCAATAGATTTTTGTACATAAGCTCCTTACCTCCGAATTTTATTGATTTTTAATATAACAAAAAGTGATTTAATGTCAAAAGAGACCTGAGTTAAGTTTTCAATCGGGAATAAATTAATAGGAATATAAAAATCCCGAAACAATTTTTCGGGATGGAGTGTTACTACACATTCAAGACTTTATCTAAGAAGTCCTTTAGACGTGGGTGCTGTGGATTATCAAAAATTTGATCGGGTTTTGCCATCTTCTAAAAACTCTCCATCAGCTGTAAAGATGACACGATTGGCTACTTGGCGAGCGAACCCCATTTCATGAGTTACGATAATCATAGTCATGCCTTGCTTGGCCAATTCTTTTCATAACATTGAGAACATCTCCAACCATTTCAGGATCAAGAGCAGAAGTAGGTTCGTCAAAGAGCATAATATCAGGATTCATAGCAAGTCCCCGTGCACTGCGACACGTTGTTTTTGTCCACCTGAGAGGCTATCTGGCATGGCATCAGCTTTATCAAGAGACCGACTTTTTCTAATAATTCCATACCAAGTTTATCTGCTTCAGCTTGTGTCATTCGTTTATGCTCAACAGGTGCAAAACTGATATTGCCCAAAACTGTCATGTGAGGAAAGAGGTTGAAGTGTTGGAAAACCATACCAATATTTTCACGAACGAGGTCAACATCTGTGTTTTTGTCGGTGAGATTGAAACCATCATGGTAATCGATCCACTTGTAACTTCTTCCAATAGGTTCAAGCTACGTAGAAAAAGTTGATTTTCCTGAACCTGAAGCGCCCGATGATACAAAACGACATCCCCTTCATAGAATTTGGTTGTGATTCCTTTAGGGACTTCGTTTTCCCCATAGTATTTATGTAAATCGTTGACATCAATTTTTAACTTAGCCATTATTTAATCCTCTTTTCTAAGCGTTTTGCAAGTCTAGTCAAAAGAGTAATGATAATCAGATAAAAATTGCTAGGATAGCATACATTTTGAAACTTTGGTAGTTACGAGCAATGATGATTTTACCTGTTTGGAAAAAGTTCGACAAGACCAATGGCGGAAACAATTGTTGTATCTTTCAAAAGCAATCACAAATTGATTGACGAAATTTGGTAACATGATTTTTGTTGCTTGTGGCAGAATAATCTTTCTCATTGTCTTGGAATAAGAAATACCAAGACTGCGACTGGCTTCCATTTGTCCAGCTGGAACAGCTTGAATCCCACCACGAACGATTTCTGCAATGTAAGCTCCAGCATTGAGTGAAAGAGCAATCGTGCCAGCTACAAAAATCATTAATTGGATTTTGATGACCTGTCATTGATTCAATAAGGTTTGGGATGCCCCAGAAGATAAAGGCAGCTAGAATCATAAGTGGGATCCCACGAATAACGTCTACGAAGACTTCTGAGATAATGCGGAGGGCTTTTAACAGGACTTACGCTAAACATCCCAAAGATGATGCCGATGATCATAGCGATTGCAAATGACAGAAGTGCGAGTGCTAAAGTAATTCCAAGACCACTTAACAATTGCTTATAGTTATTTTGAAGGAGCCCCCAAATGGTTGTTTCATCAACTGTACTGCCTGAAGAGCTAGTATTTGAGCTCGATTTTTAGATATTTATCAAGAATTTTTTTGATATTGCCCATTTTTCTTGATATTTGCTAAACCATTATTAAACATTTGGATCAATTCAGGATTACTACCCTTTTTACGGCTAAAAGCAGTATCTCCAATAGGAGTTCCTTTGATTGGTGTTTTTCAGTTTTTGGCCTTGGCTACTGGAGTATTTAACAACAGGTTCGTCATCCATAACGGCATCCACAGAACCAGAGTTTAAACTGTCATACATAGAAGAAGCATCAGCGAATGTTTTAATTTTGTAATCATATTTACTTTGACTTTTTGTTAAGAAAGTTTGTGAAGCAGTTCCGTTTTTAACACCGACTGTTTTGCCTTTCAAGTCTTTATAGGAAGTAATCGTGCTTGTTTCTTTTTGATTGCAAGGATAGCGTTTGCAGTATAATATGGTTCTGAGAAATCAAAGGTCTCTTTACGAGCATCTGTCACAGACATCCCTGCAATCATTCCATCGGCTTGTCCGGATTGTACAGCATTTAAAGCAGCATCAAAACCAGGGATTTGTGATTTCGATCGTGAAACCTGGTCTTTTGGCGATAGCTTTTATCAAATCCATGTCAATCCCAGTATATTTTGTTATTACTATCTTGGAAAAACGAATGGTGCAAAAGGAAGAGTCGCTAGCAATGGTATATTTTTGCTTTGACAGGAGTTGCTTTTTGGCCAGCAGGAGTAGTAGTTTCTGGAGTGGAACTAGTTGCTTTTGTAGCTCCTGTCCATTTTGAGATGATTTTATCAAGAGAACCATCTTTTTCATTTGAGCAAGTGCTTCATTGAATTCTGTTACTAGATACTCATACTTGCTTCCTTTTTGACACCAAATGCGAAGCTGCCAACAGCTTCCTTTCATAGAAATTTTTAAGTTTTGGCCTTGTTGATAGCATATTCAATAACGGGCTGATCATCCATCATAGCATCAATTGAACCAGAGTTCAAACTATTATAAAGTCAAATCAGTTGTATCAAAAGTTTTTGATAGTAAATTTATATTTGTCTTTGATCTAGAAAAACGTTGGGCAGCAGTTCCGTTTTTAACCCCAACAGTTTTTCCTTTTAGTTGTGAATAACTTTTTAATTGCATGTGTTTTTGAGTCGTTGCGATGACGACTTTTTGTATCATAATAAGTATCAGACATGGTGAAGACTTTTTCGCGGTCTTTGGTTTTGTCATTCCAGCCATAATAGCATCTGCCTGACCAGATTGAACAGCATTGACCGCTGCATCAAATCCAGGAAAGTCATATTGATGTTCCAACTTTTTAGTTCAGCGACTTTATTGATAATATCTACGTCGATACCTTTGTAAGTTTGATCGGAATCTTTAAACTCAAAAGGTGCATAGGCTGTATCAGATACTACTTTGATTGCATCCGCATGGATATTAATTGTAGCAAATAGTGGTAGTAAAGCTAACAAAAAGCTATGATTTTTCTTCATGAGTCTCTCCTTTAAATAATATTTTTAAATTATACCAGAAATATCTATAGAAGGTAATTATTTGTATTTCTATGTTACATTTTTATAACATAGAAATACAAATAATTGTACTAATAAAAATCAAAGATAGTGTCATAAAAAGATAATTTTCTGTTTAAATTTCGTATTCTAGATAGTGATTTTCAGTTGCATCACATTCTGCATGTTTTTGTTAGTGGTATACGTTTGTTTGCGTTAGTTTGTGAAAGCAAGATTGTAAGGAATTAAATTTCGATATTTCTAGGACTCGTGTTAGCATTGTTCAGTTTAAGGAGATGGTACAGGAATGGATGTTGCATTTAAATGCTAGTCTATGTATTGGATACTTAGAAAGAAGCTAATTTACAGCAGTATTGAAATTTAGAAAACCCAGAAGCTGAGATAAAAAGAAGCCAGATTCTTGATTCATATATTTATAACTACAAGACCAATTTGTTGCATGGACTCTAAGATAGTAATAAATCAATTTTTATAGTCTTACTCAAGTTTGTTACCCTGCTCTGTCTGTATATCCTAAGTCGGTGATATTGCAAGAATTGTGATAAAATATATAGAAGATAGTGTTAAAGGAAAAGAATAATGATAAATAGAATTACGGACAATGAATTTAAGTTGGTTTCCAAGTATGAGCCGTCAGGAGATCAACCACAGGCGATTGAGGAATTAGTTGACAATATTGAGGGTGAGAGAAGGCCCAGATTCTCATGGGGGCGACCGGTACTGGTAAGACCTATACCATGAGTCAAGTTATTGCTCGAGTTAATAAAACCGACTCTGGTTATCGCCCATAATAAAACGCTGGCTGGTCAGCTTTATGGTGAGTTCAAGGAGTTCTTTCCAAATAATGCAGTAGAATATTTTTGTTTCCTACTATGATTATTACCAACCGGAAGCCTATGTACCCTCTAGTGATACCTATATTGAAAAGGACAGCTCGGTCAATGACGAGATTGACAAACTCCGTCACTCAGCAACATCAGCCCTCTTGGAGCGTAACGATGTGATTGTCGTGGCTTCGGTCTCGTGTATCTATGGTCTAGGTTCGCCTAAAGGAATACTCTGATAGCGTGGTTAGCCTACGTCCGGGTCTAGAAATTTCCCGAGATAAGCTACTCAATGATCTGGTAGATATCCAGTTTGAGCGTAATGACATTGACTTTCAGCGGGGGAAATTCCGGGTTCGAGGCGATGTGGTGGAGATATTCCCAGCTTCTCGGGATGAGCATGCCTTTCGGGTAGAGTTTTTTGGTGATGAGATTGACCGCATTCGAGAAGTAGAAGCGTTGACGGGACAAGTTTTGGGTGAAGTGGACCATTTAGCAATTTTCCCTGCTACTCACTTTATGACAAATGACGAAAATATGGAGATTGCTATTCCTAAAATTCAGGCGGAGCTGGAGCAGCAACTTGCTATCTTTGAGAAGGAAGGCAAGCTTTTGGAAGCTCAGCGCTTGAAGCAACGCACGGAGTATGACATCGAAATGCTTCGTGAAATGGGCTATACAAATGGCGTTGAGAACTATTCTCGCCACATGGATGGTCGAAGCGAAGGAGAGCCTCCTTATACCCTTCTGGACTTTTTCCCAGACGATTTCTTGATTATGATTGACGAGAGTCACATGACCATGGGACAGATTCGCGGTATGTACAATGGTGACCGCTCTCGTAAGGAGATGCTGGTTAATTATGGCTTCCGCCTGCCGTCTGCCTTGGACAACCGTCCGCTGCGCCGGGAGGAGTTTGAGAGTCATGTTCACCAGATTGTCTCATGTATCGGCTACGCCGGGTGACTATGAAAATGAACAGACGGATACTGTTATTGAGCAGATTATCCGGCCTGACAGGGCTTCTGGATCCAGAGGTGGGAAGTCCGCCCAACTATGCGGGCAGATTGATGACCTTTTGAGCGAACATTACTGCGCGTGCAGAGAAGAATGAGCGGACCTTTATCACAACCCTGACCAAGAAGATGGCGGAAGATTTGACGGACTACTTCAAGGAAATGGGTGTCAAGGTCAAGTACATGCACTCAGACATCAAGACTTTGGAACGGACTGAGATTATCCGAGACCTGCGCTGCGTGTCTTTGACGTTCTGGTTGGGATTAACCTGCTGCGCGAGGGAATTGATGTACCCTGAGGTTGGTCTGGTGGCAATTCTTGATGCAGACAAGGAAGGTTTTTCTCCGCAATGAACGTGGCCTGATCCAGACTATTGGCCGGGCAGCCCGCAACAGTGAGGGGCATGTGATTATGTATGCGGACACCATGACCCAGTCCATGCAGCGCGCTATTGATGAAACTGCCCGCCGTCGGGCGATCCAAATGGCTTATAATGAAGAGCATGGTATCGTACCGCAGACCATCAAGAAAGAAATCCGGGACCTAATTAGCGTAACCAAGGCTGCCTTGCCAGACAAGGAAGAAACAGTCGAAATCGAAAGCCTTAACAAGCAAGAGCGCAAGGACATGATCAAGAAACTGGAAGGCCAAATGCAAGAAGCTGCCGGACTCCTCGACTTTGAACTGGCCGCACAGATTCGTGATATGATTCTGGAAATTAAAGCGATGGATTAAAAATATAGTTAGTACCAAAGTTGCCAACTAAGTTCTTAATTACATCTCTAGTCAATGAGTCACTATGTAAAAATAAGTTAGAGAAGTTTAAGTGGGGAAATTGAAGTGAAAAAGGATCTAATTAAACTAATACTTATTTTCTTTATTTCCATTTTTGTGATAGGCATGATACCTATAGTTCAATTAATTTGAGCATTTATGCCGACAAAACTTGTTACGAAGAGGAAAAGCAACATATTGAATATGTTGTGAACACAGCTTTTGAAGATGATTTAGGATTGAAGGTTAAGAAAATAGAGATTCCAACGTGGGTTAGCCATTTTTCTTATCAATATGATAGTAAAAGTTCAACTGACAGAAAGGCACAAACAAAAATTTTTAACAGATAAGTTAGAAGATAGGACTTATTCCTATTATGCTAATAGTGATGATGAACCATCTTCGATACTAACAGATCTTATCTTTTTCTTCTGTCTTAGATACAAATTCTCATCCCATGTTGAATACCTTATATTTTGACAAAGAGTCTGTTCTAAAGCCGGTGAAATTTAAGGAGCTGAGAACAGATTTAGATTACTATGTAACTGATGACCAAAAAGGGTTTTATCGTGATTTGGTTCAAATTAAAAAGGAACTAAAGTATAATCCCCAAGACAGAGAAGTATGATGCTTCAGCAGATGAAATAAAAGAAATTGAGAAAAAGGATATGATTCAATTGTCAGAGAAAAGTATGGGGGCTCAATTGAATTTGTATCTCAATCTGAAGGTGATATCCTGAAGGAGCGAGTCTAACTGACTATGTTGATTTTACTAGCTTACCCAAAAATGTTTATGTAGTTGTTTGAGGAGAAAATGGGAAATTAGATAGCAATGGTTTTCAGGCGGAATAATTGAAGATTGATTTATTCAAGGAGGAAACAAATGGTCATCACTATCAAAAATGGAAACAGCTGAGGATATAGAAGAGAAATCCCGAGTTCATTGGCAGACATGGCGTGAAGCTTATGATGAGATTTTGCCTGCGGAATTTCAAGAGCAGATGACCTTGGATAAGTGCCGATTTTATAGTCAAAAAGTATCCTGAAAATACCTTGATTGCTTTGGATGATGCTAAAAGTAGTTGGCTTTTGTTAGCTACGGTGATTTTCGAGACTCAGATACAAGAGCGGGTGAAATTTTCGCCTTGTATGTCTTAAAAGATTATTATGGCAAGGGTGTAGGACAGCAGCTCATGCAGGCTGCTTTTGCTGCCTTGAATGGTTATCAAGAGATTATATTATGGGTTTTAGAAGATAACAAACGTGCCGTCGCCTTTTATGAAAAAATGGGTTTTGTTTTTGACGGTGAGGGAAAGGTCATTGACTTAGGAAAAGCCGTGAAAGAAAAACGGATGATTTACTCGAAAGACTCTAACAGTTAGTTTGGAAGTAATAGATATATTTTAAGGAGCACACATGCGTTATGCACTTTTACTCCGTGGCATCAATATCGGCGGGAAAAATAAGATCATTATGGCTGATTTGAAGAAGAATTTGGCTGGGTTGGGTTTTGAAAATCCGGTTTCCTACATCAATAGCGGCAATCTTTTCTTTGATAGCGAGGAGCAGGAGGAGAGATTCGGGAGAGCTTGACTGCTTATTTCAGTCGGTCTTATGATTTTTCCCTCGCCTTTTTGTCCTTGTCAGCTCTGCCATGCTTGAAAAAGAAACAGCCAATCTGCCTACTTTGGTGGCAGGATGAAACTGCCTTTCGGCGAGATGTTCTCTTTATCTGCCCTGAGACCGACAAGGAAAGCGTTCAAGAGCTAGCGGGCAGTTGGGCGAATGACACGTGAGCAGCTGTATTTCGGGCAGACAGCTTTCTTTTATAGCAATGCTGACCAAGCGGACTATCTCAAGTCCAACTACCATAAGAAACTGTTTCAAATCTAGTTTTTACAAGCAACTAACCATCCGAAATGGTAAAACTTTTCCAGAAGATAGTGGAGTTAGTGGGTACAATTCAAAAATGAATAATTGATTGAGTAGAGCAAGAATATATTGATAAGAGATCTATGTATTTTTAGTGTGAACTTTGAAACATCTATATACTAAAGATTATGCTATAATAAATGCTATGTATACCAAAAACCAACTGCCTCATGTACACATTCCGTTTTTGTACTCAAATTTTGTTATTATTGTGACTTTTTCTAAGGTTTTTATCCAAAAATCAGCCAGTTGACGCCTACTTAGAGCACTTGCTTCAAGAATACTTCTTATGATATAAAAGCATTTACAGACGCTTTATATCGGTGGTGGGACACCGACAGCTCTTTCAGCGCAGCAACTGGAGTTTTTATTGGCAGAGCTGACGAAAAAGTTGGATTTGTCATTGTCAGAAGAACTGACTATTGAAGCCAATCCGGGGATTTGGATCGGATAAAGATTGCTGTTTTAAAGGTTTCGCCTGTGAACAGGGTATCTTTAGGTGTTCAGACTTTTGACGATCGCATGCTCAAGCAAATTGGCCGAAGTCATTTAGAAAAAGATATCTATGAAAACATCGCCAATCTGAAGCTGGCTGGATTTGACAATATCTCGATTGATTTAATCTATGCGCTGCCCAAGCAAACTATGGATAATGTAAGGAGAAAATGTAGCCAAGGTCTGCGCTAGATATTCCTCACATAGTCTTTACAGCTTAATTTTAGAAAATCACACGGTATGAATCGGATGCGACGGGAAAAACTCCCTCTGCCTAAAGGAAGATTTGGAAGCAGAGATGTTTGAATACATCATTGAGGAGTTAGAAAAAGCTGGTTTTGAGCACTATGAGATTTTCCAATTTTTCTAAACCAGGTTTTTGAGAGTCGACATAATCTTATGTACTGGGACAATGCGGAATATTTTGGTATCGGAGCTGGGGCTTCTGGCTATGTCAATGGGGTTCGCTACAAGAATCATGGTCCTATCCGTCATTACTTAGAGGCGGTTGAAAAAGGTAATGCCCGTGTGAGTGAGGAACATCTTAGCAAGCAAGAGATGATGGAAGAAGAAATGTTTTTGGGATTGCGCACAGAAGTCGGGCATTTCAAACAACGCTTTTGAGGAAAAAAATTTGGTGTTTCTTTTGATCGGCAGTACGGTCATGTTGTAACAGAACTGACAGAGCAAGGGCTCTAGTACCTGACAAAGACATTGTCCGTATGACTAAAAAGGTCTGAGACATCGGGTTGCAGAAAAATTTATATTGGAGTAGATTATGGGTTTAACTTATCAAATGAAAATGAAAATTCCTTTTTGATATGGCAGATATGAATGGTCATATCAAACTACCTGATGTTATTTGCTATCATTACAGGTATCAGGGCTGCAGTCCATTGATTTGGGATTAGTGACAAATCTATGCTGGAAAAATATAATCTAGTCTGGATTATCACGGATTATGATATTGATGTAGTACGGCTGCTAAATTTGGGAAGAAATGACGATTGAAACAGAAGCTTTGTCATATAATCGTTTATTCTGTTATCGTTTATTTACTATTTATGATGAAGCAGGAAATGCTATTAGTAATATGTTGGCTACTTTTTGTCCATGGATAGAGATAGTAAGTGCATGCAGGTAGAGCCAAAAGATTGTTGCACCTTATGAAGCAGAGTTTTCTAAAAATTGATTCGTGGACCAGCATCCAGATTTGAAAGAACCAATTAGCAAAGATTACCATGTCCGTTTTTACGATTTAGATATGAACGGTCAGTAATAACAGTAAGTATTTGGACTGGATTTTTGAGGTTATGGGTGCAGATTTTCTCATGAAACATATTCCAGAAAAATCATCTTAGCATGTCAAGGAGGTCCGACCTGGCAGGACAGATCACCCTCTAGCTATGATTTGGAGGGCATGGAGTAATCATCAGATTTCTAGCGATGGTGATATCAATGCCCAGGCAAGTATAATATGGAGAAGTTGTGATGACAGAAGATGAGTAAATGGTTAGAATGGGCAACTAGTCTACAAACTTTTAGCACAAAATGGATTATGCCTATAGCAAGGGATGAATTTGATATTGAGCGATTTCAGGAGATTCGTCAGATTGCAGCTGAAATGCTAGTCACTCCTTCTGGTATGCCACTTGAAAAAGTAAAAGATCTGTTTTGTAATGAAACGGGTTATCAAACACCGAAATTGGATACACGTGCAGCAATTTTTAAAGACAATATGATTTTTGCTTGTTCAAGACAGACTATGGCTTTGCTGGGCGGATGGTGTGATGTGGATCAGTCTGTAAAGGACAATACAATAGAAGTAAGAGAAGAGGCGGGTTTAGAAGTTCAGGCAGACAAACTGATTGCCGTTTTAGATAAATATAAAAATAATCCAGGAAACTCTACCTCAGTACATCACGTTACCAAAATATTTGTTTTGTGTACTGAGCTTAGGTGGGGAGTTTAGAGCAAATGCTGAGACGATAGCCTGTGGTTATTTTTGCTTTAGATTCGTTGCCAGTATTATCTCGAATCTAAAACGACTACTCAACAAATTGCAATGTGTTTTGAGGCATAAACATCCAATAACTGAAGCTGATTTGATTAATAAAGTATAGATTTAAAAAGTTAAAACAGAAAACTATCTCAATTTATATAGATTAGAGGAGTATTTAAGCTTTCTAAATTAGAGGAGAAAATGAGTGACTTATAAAGGCTATTTAATTGATTTAGACGGAACAATTTATACAGGAAAGAACGTATTCCTGCTGGTGAAGCTTTTTGTACATGAGTTGCAACGGCGCAAGATTCCCCATCTTTTTGTGACCAATAAACTACGCGCACGCCAGAAACCGTCAAGACCATGCTGGCTGAAAAATTTCAATATTGAGACCCCACTTGAGACTATTTTACACAGCTACTTTTAGCTACCATTGACTATATGCGGATCTAGGCAAGAAAAGCTTATGTCATCGGAGATGTCGGGCTTAAAACATGCTATTTCAGAAGCTGGTTATATCGAAGACACCGACAATCCGGATTATGTAGTTGTTGGGTTGGATTGGAAGTAGATTATGAAAAATTGTCGATTGCTACTTAGCCATCCAAAAGGGCCCATTTTGTGGAACCAACCTGACCTAATATTCCGACAGAACGTGGTCTATGCTCGAGCAGGATCTATTGTTACTTTAATTGAGGTCGCAACTCGTGTAGAACCTGTTTATATAGGTAAGTCCCAATGCCATCATCATGGAAAAAGCTGTTGAACACCTTGGGTTTGCTACGTGAAGAGTAATTATGGTTGGTGATAACTATCTTGACGGATATTCGAGCTGGGATTGATAATGGCATCCCCACACTTTTTGGTGACAACTGGATTTACTCGTCCAGAAGAAGTAGCGAGCTTTACCAATCCAGCTGGATTATGTGCTTTCTAGTTTAGCGGAGGGATTTTGATGCACACTAAAACTAATATTTTGGCTGAGTATGTTTTTGTTTCTTGGCAACTCTAATTTTGTTGACAATTTATCTCACTGGCTGTTTTATCCTTTGGAAATTTCTTGGTTACACTTAGAAAATAAAGTGTATCTCAAATCTACAACGATTCAGTACAATTTAATATTTTGATGAATTACCTAACTAATCCATTCCAGCAAAAACTCTCAATGCCCGATTTTCCTCATCAGCAGCAGGATTGCATCATTTCCAAACTGTGAAAACATCTTTTCATCTGGTTCAGCTTGTTTTCCTAGCAACCTTACCAGTAGTTTATTTGTTTGTAAAACACATAATTAAAAAGGTTATTTATCTGTTTTTCAAAGGCCATTTTGAGTATTGTTTGGTTGCTAATTATTGTTGAGCTATCGCATTTGGGATCGGATTTGATGCGTTTTTACCTCTTTCATAAGATTTTAGTTTATTGGAGATAATACTTGGCTATTTGATCCTAGGAAAGATCCGATTATTTGGATTTTACCGAGAATTTTTCCTCCATACTTTTCTGCTATTTTTGCCATTTATGAGGTTTTGGCCTGTTGCTCATAGTCAAAGTAGTTGTTGGAAGAAGGAAGGAAACTGATCGCAAACAAATCAACAAGTAAGAAAGATATTGGTTTATTCTCTGCTTTATGTTCACTATAGTGATTGTAATGGCAATGGTTGACCTGATTTATCAAAACGATTGTAACCTTTATTTCAAGCTAGTCGTTATTTTTGGCAATCTTGAAAAGATTCAAAAAGCAACTGAGAACTTTATGGCACGAGATGGTAGTTATTATTTGATTGCTGTCTGTGCAGGAGTTTTTATCTTTTGGGTATATCGAGACGGAAAATTATTTAAGTCTGATTTACGAATGCAGAAAAAGAGCCATGACTTCAAAAACGTTTGGGATAGTCTTATCTTTCTTGCTTCTGGGTCAATTAGGGTTCGTCTTATTTAATCAGATTTTTGAAACAATCTTTAATTTATTTGGTTTTACTATGCTTTAAAGCTGTCGAATCAGCTTCGGCAGGTTCAGATAGTGTTTCTATGTTTTTGTATGCAAGCTTTTTGGACCTGTTTCAGAAGAATTGATTTTCCGTGGGGCAGGTTTAAGAACGTTTGAAAAATATGGAAAAATCTTTGCAATTTTGATGTCTTCCGCTTTTGTTCGGTCTGTTTCTTGGAAATTTCCCACAGTTCTGCAACTTTTTGTGGGAATTATCTTCTCATACGTGACCTTAGAGTATTCAATCCTCTGGGCAATGGTCATATTTTTAATAACTTAGTCATTGGAGATGGGTTAATCTATGTCTGACTCTTTTCTGCCAGATAGTGCAGCTAGTCTCTTGCATTTGATTATCCTTTTGATTGGGGCAAGACATCAGCCATTTTCCTGTTTAAAAAACAAAACAGATATAAAAAGGTATGTACGAGAAAATTATGCATATCCAGGAGCATATCGGCAAGCTTTCCGCTCTGTCTGGTTTTGGCTTTTCGCATGTTTGATGTGTCTAACGTCGTTGACATTGATAAGGCATTTATAAAAGAGAGTTTTGAAAGGACTTTCAACTTTCTTTCTTTCATTTTATGATAAAATAAAGGTAATAAAAAGAGGATGTGTCAATCATGGAACAAACATATTATAAAGCCAGATGGTATAAAAACGTGGTTTGGTTGAGAAGTACTGAAGCGTGGAACGACGTGGTTATAAAATTGAACGATTAGAAATGAGAACGAATGTTCCAAACCATATCATTGATCAGCATTATGAGTCTCTATTATCAAAGGCTTTTTATCCCGCAATTCGTGAGTATATGACAAGTGGGCCTTTGATTATTGGTGTGATATCGGGCAATCAAGGATTTCAGGTTGGCGTCACATGATGGGTGCTACTCAGTCCAGAAGAAGCTCTACCAGGAACGATTCGTGGGGATTTTGCGCAAGCAGCTGAGGATGGCGCAACGATTCAAAAATGTTGTCCATGGTTCAGATTCTGAAGCATCAGCCAAAACGAAATTGCTCTTTGGTTTTGGAAAGTGAACAAGAAATATGAATGTAGAACTGAGAGAGATAAGAACGCTCACCGCTCTTTCTCTCTTTTACTGTGAGAATCATGTCTGGTGTGTTATAATAAAAAGAAAATTGATGATGTTTTTAAGATATTGAAATTAATTGTTTTTATCAAGGAGGATATGTCAGATAAAAAGATTCATTTGGTCATTGTAACGGGAATGAGTGGCGCTGGAAAGACTGTAGCGATCCAATCTTTTGAAGATTTGAGGCTTTTTTACAATTGATAATATGCTCCAACGCTTCTTCCTAAATTTTTGCAACTGATTGAAACCACACAAGATAATGATAAGATTGCAATGGTTGTAGACATGCGTAGTCGATCCTTCTTTTCTGAAATTCAGAAAGTTTTGAGATGAAATCGAAAATAATGATGGACTTGATTTTAAAATTTTGTTTTTGGATGCTGCAGATACAGAATTGGTTGCTCGTTACATAAGGAAACACGACGAAGTCATCCGTTAGCAGCAGATGGTCGTGTTTTTAGACGGAATTAAGTTGGAGCGGGCATATACTTGCACCATTGAAAAATATGAGTCAAAACGTGGTAGACACGACGAAATTAACACCGCGTGAGTTGCGTAAAACCATTTCTGAGCATTTTCTAGATCCAGCGAAACTCCAATCGTTTCGTATAGAGGTGGTAAGTTTTGGTTTTAAATATGGTATCCCTTTGGATGCAGATCTTGTTTTTGATGTTCGTTTTTGCCAAATCCTTTATTATCAACCAGAACTTCGTCATCAGACAGGGCTTGACAAACCAGTTTATGATTATGTGATGAATCATACAGAGTCAGAAGAATTTTATCAACACTTAGTAGATCTTATAAAAGCCTATTTTACCAGGTTACCAAAAGAAGGAAAATCGGTTTTAACAATTGCTGTAGGTTGGTACAGGTGGTCAGCATAGAAGTGTAGCTTTTGCTCAACGTTTAGCCGATGATTTGACGAATGATTGGACCGTTCATTCGTCACATCGAGATAAAGATCGCAGAAAAGGGAAAACGGTAAATCGTTCATGAGAAAACCAAAGATTACTGTTATTGGTGAGGAACAGGAATTTCTGTAATTTTAGATAGTTTACGTAAGAAAGATGTGGATATTGCTGCTATTGTGACAGTTGCTGATGACGGCGGAAGTTCAGGTGAATTACGAAAAATATCCAACAATTAACACCACCAGGTGATTTACGAAATGTTTTAGTCGCGTTGTCCGATATGCCTCGTTTTATGAAAAAGTTTTTCAATATCGCTTTGCAGAAGAAGATGGCGCTCTGGCAGGCCACCCACTTGGAAAGTGATTAGTGCTGGAATTTCAGAAATGCAGGTGTCTACTCGATAATGCCAGTGCAACTGTTGACCAAATTTTTCACACAACTGGGAAGATTTATCCGTCCTGCGATACACCTTTGACGCTTCATGCAGTATTTACGGATGGAAGTGAGGTGGCTGGAGAAAGTCATCTGGCAGAACATCAAGGGATGATAGAAAGGGTTTATGTTACTAATACTTTAATGACTCAAAAACCGGCTACTAGCTGCTAAAGTAGTGCAGACGATTTTAGAAAGCGATATGGTTGTTTTGGGACCTGATCATTATTTACTTTTATTTTTGCCTAATTTAGTAATAGAAGAGATTGGGCAAGCTCTTCTGGAAACTAAAGCAGAAGTCGCTTATGTTTGCAATATTATGACGCAGCGTGGAGAAACCGAGCGCTTTACTGATAGTGATCACGTAGCTGTTTTGCATCGTCACCTAGGAAAAACCATTTATTGACACTGTTTTTAGTGAACATAGAACAAGTCCCTCAAGAATATATGAATTCTAATAAGTTTGATGAATATTTAGTACAAGTTGAACATGATTTTCAAGGGTTAAAAAGCAAGTTCCTCGTGTGATTTCTTCTAATTTTTCTTCGCTTGGAGAATGGCGGAGCTTTTCATGATGGGAAGTCTGTGGTGGATGAGCTGATGCAAATTATACAGGTGCGTCGCAAATGAGTTTTACTATTAAAGTGAAAGAAGAGTTGATTGGTCTTGGCAAGGAAGAGAAAATAGAATTATCTGCCATCATTAAGATGTCAGGGAGTTTAGGAATTTCTAGTCAGGGTTTGACGCTATCTGTTATAACGGAAAATGCAAAAATTGCTCGCCATATTTATGAATTATTAGCAACTTTTTATCAGGTTAAGTCTGATATTCGCCATCATCAAAAACAAATCTTCGGAAAAATCGTGTTTATACTGTTTTTAGATACAAATGTAGAGCAAATTTTAGCTGATTTGCACTTGGCAGACTCTTTTTTGGAATTGAAGCCGGTATTGATCAAGTTATTTTTATCAGATGATGAAGCTAGCCGAGCTTATTTGCGAGGGCTTTTTCTGTCAAGTGGTAGTATGCGCGATCCAGAATCAGGAAAATATCAGTTGGAGATTTTGTCGGTTTATTCTGACCATGCTGAGGATCTAGCGGCCTTGATGCGAAAAATTTTTGTTGATGCGAAAAACAATTGAACGTAAAAAGGTTCGGTGACCTATCTGCAGCGGGCTGAGGACATCATGGACTTTTTAATTGTGATTGGTGCTATGAAAGCAATGACAGAATTTTGAATCATTCAAACTTGTGCGGAGGCTAGAATGACTTAAATCGAGACAAATAATGTGAAACGGCCAATATTGCTCGTACAGTAACGGCTAGCATGAAAACCATTCACAATATTAGCAAGATTATTGATACAATTGGTTTAGAGGGTTTGCCTGTTGATTTACAGGAAGTCGCTTATCTGCGTGTCAATCCACCTTGATTATTCTATTCAGCAATTGGCAGATAGTCTTAGTAAAGCCTCTGACGAAAAGTGGTGTCAATCATCGTTTGAGAAAAATCAATAAAATTGCAAATGAACTGTGAAAATCAGTATCAATAATCTATATATTATAGATTAAATAAATATAAAAATGTTGTAAAAAGTATTTGAGTAGTAATAGCAAGTCTGATGTTATCGTTTTTCTAGTCAAATGATTCTAACTTTTTACTTTTTATGTTTCCTCTGCCAACATCCTATTTAGGTGTTATATTTAACTAGTTAAATATAAACCAGTTAAATAAATAGGAGACTAATATGAAATACAATAAAAAGCTTTAACATTAGCGGGAATTATTTTAGCTTGTAATCTTTGCTTGACTGCTTGTCATTCGCGTTCGTCTAATCACTCAAATAGTAAGGATAAATTAAAGACTAAACAAAGTGTAGAAGAACAAAAAGCAGTAAAAAGGACAAGTTCCTGTAGATAAACCAACTGATGACGGTTTTTCTTTTTACTAGTGAATCTCAAATTAAAGCTAGAACAAGCGATGGGTTGATTTTAGATCATGATGAGCATACATTTTATTTTTATTCTGATTTTAAAAATAGCAAATGGGCTTATTTGATTCCAAAAGACGGGCAAGCACCTGCTACCTCTCCTCAATTGACAAATCAAACAGGAACTGTGGATGATGGCTATATTTTTAATCCTAAAGATATCGTTTCAGAGGATCAGTATGGTTATGTTGTCCGCCATGGAGACCATTATCATTACATTTGGAAACATTCTTGGGAAATGGTTATCGAGGACAACACTATAGCCCTGAATCCATCTGGAAATGGTGCAGGACAGATTTCTCAGCCAAACTATACACCGACACCATCTACTCTCAACATCAGGGGACAGATAAACGTCATTTGCGGGGATTGATTTTTCCAACGAGTGATGGATTTTTGTTTAATGGTAAGGGAATAACAGGAAAGACACCTACTGGTTTGTTAGTAGATCATAATGGGCATACACATTTTATTCCTTATGAACAGCTGATTCGCTCACCATGGGAATCTTTGATTCCAGCAGAATACAAAAAGGATGCTGAAGATGCGCATTACGGTAGAAAAAGACAGACACCACTATCTCCAGCACCTTCTAAAGAAGATGAAGAAATTGCAAAGAAAAAGGCTTATTTGGCTCAGCAATTAGGAATAGATGAAAGCTTAATTGAAGTGATTGATACGGAAAAAGGAAAGGCATTCCTCTATCCACATGGCGACTCCAAAACATTCGACATTGATTAGTGAAATTGATACTAGCAAGCCGTTTGATCCTCACGGTAATCCACATGCTCATGATAAAGTTGGTATGGCAACTTTAAAAAGCGTTAGGATTTGATGATGAAATCATTGAAGATATTTTACATGCCACTGCCGACACACCATTTCCTTCAAATGAAACAGATTTGGAAAAAATGAAAGCATGGTTAGTGACTGTCAAATACTTAAATATTGGTCGGCGAAAGATCCTCTTGAACGCAAAGGTTTACATCTCATGCCAAATCTTGAAGTTCTTGGTATTGGTTTTACACCTATTACAACATTAGACCTGTTTTTGCAATTTGTAAGCACCTAAAGCAACTTTTGGATGACAAAAACAGGGATTACTAACTACGATTTCTTAAAAAGAAATGCCAACTTTAGAAGGACTGGATATTTCACAGAATGGTATTTCTGATTTATCTTCTTGAAGGATTATCCAAATCTTAAAAACGGTCGCAGCAGCAGGAAAGATAACATCAGTAATATTGCACCTTTGGCTCAGCTAAAGTTAAATCTAGAATCATTGAATCTTGATTATAATAACATCTCCGATATTGTTGCGTTAACACATCTATCAAGATTAAAAAGCAGTCAGTTGAGCATAAACTCAACTGCAGGATGTATCTGCTTTGAGCCAAAAAGCAGAATTAACCAAGCTATTCTTATCACATAATCCTAACTTGGATATCAATACACCGAAAGCTTCGCACCTCGAAGAATTAACCGTTGACAATTCAAATGTTCGAAGCTTGGACTTTTTGAGTCAAATCCAAATTTAACCACTCTTAGTATGAATGGTAATCATTGACTTCGCTTACAGGGTATTGAAGTTTGTGAAGAACTTAGTGACATTCTCTGCTAATCAAAACAATATCAATTCTTTAACGATTCAAGGTACTCAAACTTCCTTAAAGAATTTGAGTTTGAGGTGAGAACGAACTAAAAATTTGGAAGGTGTAAATCAATTTACAGCTTTAGAAAATTTTGAATGTTACTAAAATAAAATCACTGCACTATCACTTTCAAAAACCAAATACCACAGTTACTTATATCGATGTTAGTTATAATCATATTTTCGAAAAGAGCTTGAATTGAATGAAAAAACGAATTCCAAAGGCTTTTGGCGAAATATTTCCCCAGCTGTTCAAGGCGGTAGTAGTAACAATAATACCTCTGATGCAAAAAGATGATAAGGAATCTCAAAGGATAAGCAGCCTAAGGAAGCAGTTGAAAAAGAGAAAGAACATTCGGATAAACCAGCTCCTTCTGTAGAAACTAGTAGTAAGTCAGACAAAAGAAGCTGATAAGCTCGGCTGCATCTTCTGAGGAAGCTTCTAGCAAGCAGAAGGCAGAGTCAAAAAGATACGATCTAAGCCATCATCGGAAACATCTAAAAAACTTCCGAAAAAGATAATTCAAAAATGAGACAAACAAAACTAGCAGAAAAGAAAGACAAAATGGTTCAACAGCGAATAAAGTAGCTGAGAAATAATCTTTTATTAACTACATAAATGAAAAATGCAATTTTTCTTGAAATAGTTTTTGAATTTGTGATATAGTTATAAAATTAAATAATCCTTTAAATCTGTCCCGTGAGGCAGACAAGGAGTCAAAGATAAGATGGTGTCGCACTAGTGAGGTTGTATGGTAGTTTCTCTGTGCTTGCCTAGATTTTTCTGAAGTCTCCTGTGAAGGAGACTTTTTCTATTTTTAAGGAGGCTTTCTATGAAAACGAAAAGAAGTTGTTGATGGTTTGACAATGAAACGTGCTATTACACGTACACTTTATGAAATCATCGAACGCAACAAAAGAGCTAGGACAAGATTGGTCTGATTGGTATTAAGACCAGGTGTTTACATTGCTCAACGGATTCAGGAACGGTTGGCACAGCTTGAAAAAGGTCAATGTACCTATCGGTGAGTTGGATACTAAACCATTCCGTGATGACTTTAGGTGGAAGAAGATGACACACGTTCCGGTTGATATTACAGATCATGAAGTTATCTTGGTGGATGATGTCTCTATACAGGACGCACCATTCGTGCTGCTATTGATAATTTAGTTAGTTTGGGACGTCCGTCACGTGTTAGCCTGGCTGTTTTAGTGAGACCGCGGACACCGTGAATTGCCGATTCGAGCAGATTATGTGGGTACATTCCAACTAGTCGAACAGAAGAAATTATTGTGGAAATGATAGAACAGGATGGTCAAGAGCCGTGTCTTGATTGCGGAGGGATTATAAGAAATGAGTCAAGATGTAAAATACGATGTTCATGATATGCCAAATCCGGGTCTGCTTTGTAGGATTGTCATTTCAGCATTTGTTTGCGATGTTTGAGCGACGGTTTTGGTTCCAATTCTTGTTGGAATTGACCCAGCAGCTGCCTTTGTTTTCAAGTGGTCTTGGAACATTAGCGCATTTTACGGTTACTAAATACACAAAGTACCAGCTTATATGGGTTCAGCTTTGCTTATATTGCAGCCATGCAAATGTTGATGAAAACAGACTGGTATCGCTGCTGTCGCTCAAGGAGCTATTACTGGCGAGTCTGGTTTATTTCATCGTAGCACTTGTTGTGAAGTTTGCAGGAAATGCTTGATTGATAAGATTTTACCGCCAGTTGTGGTAGGACCAATCATTATGGTTACTTGGACTAAGTCTGGCCAGCACAGCAGTAAACGATGTCATGTTAAAAAGATGGTAAATACAATTTAACTTTATTTTGTTATTGGTCGTCACTCTTTGCAGTCATTCTTTTCAATATTTATGGTATTGTGGGAATTATTCCAGTACTGTTAGGCTGATTGTAGGATATGCTCTTTGCGCTCGTTCTTGGAGCGGTAACAGGAGAAGACACTCATTTCCTACAAAAAGAGTGTCTCAAGCTTTCATGGTTTCATGTCCCACCTATGCATCTTCCTTCTTAGACTATAGTGTGAAATTCTGACCCAGAGTGCAATTTTAACAATGGCGCCAATTGCATTTGTGACTATGACAGAGCATTTTGGGCATATCATGGTACTGAATAGTTTGACCGAAAAAGATTTCTAAAGACCGGGATTGATAAAACTCTGCCGGAGATGGTCTTGCACAAGTGATAGCTGGGATTTTTGGCACCACCAGTGACTAGTTATGGTGAAAGACATGGTGTGATGGTTTAAATAAAATCTATAGCGTTTATGTTATTGCAGGTGCAGCAGTACTTGCGATTGTGATGAGTTTTTATCGGAAAGTATCGGTACTCTACAATCTATTCCAACTCCAGTTCTAGGCGAGTATTTCTATTGCGCCTTTGAGTCATCGTCTTGAGTGGTTTGAAAATTTTAATTGAAAACAAACAGACTTTTGATAATAAGAAAAATCTGTACACTGCCAGTGTAATTTTAGTTGCAGGATTGGCGGCTTAACCTTGCAACTTTCAGGTCTACAAATTTCGGGAGTTGCTTTATCAACAGTTCTTGGAATTGTGCTCTATCTTATTCTGCCGGAACCTAAAAATTAGTTTGACACTTAGCTTCATTAAAAGAAATACTCGTATCTAATAAAAAGGAGAAATCACATCATGTCATCTAATCAAACTGCTCTAAAAATGTTGTCTCTATGGAAACTCTTACAAATGCTGAAGTCTTAAGTTTGATCAAGCGCGGCATTGAATTTAAAAATGGAGCGAAAGCTCATTATGATGAACAACACATTATCGCTAACCTCTTCTTTGAACCTTCCACTCGTACGCACAAAGCGTTTGAAGTAGCAGAATTAAAACTGGGTTGTGATTTATTGATTTGATTCAAAAACGAGCTCCATTAATAAAGGTGAGACTTTGTATGATAGCAATCTTTAACGAGATGTCAGCACTTGGAGTGGATGTTCAGTGTCATCTCGTCATCCAGAGGTTGACTATTACAAAAATTAGTAGAAAGTCCAACTATTACAACTTCAATTGTAAATGGAGGGGACGGTTCTGGACAACATCCAAGCCAAAAGTTTGTTGGATTTGATGACCATCTATCAAGAATTTGGACATTTTGATGGACTAAAAATTGCGATTGCAGGGGATCTAGATCACTCACGAGTTGCAAAATCAAATATGCAAATTTTAAAACGGCTTGGAGCAGAACTCTATTTTTGCAGGTCCAGATGTATGGAGAAGTGAAGAGTTTGCTGATTATGGACAATTTGTCACACTGGATGAAGTCGTTGACCAAGTGGATGTTTTGATGTTTCTAGTGTCCAACACGAGCGTCATGATGACGATTCGCCTTTTTCAAAAGAAAATTACCATAAAATGCATGGTCTAACACAGGAACGATATGATAAGCTGAAAGATACAGCAATCATTATGCATCCGGCTCCGGTAAATCGTGATGTGGAAATTGCAGATCACTTAGTGGAAGCTCCAAAATCTCGTATTGTAGAGCAAATGACAAATGGTGTGATTTGTTCGGATGGCAATTATCGAGTCTGTCCTAAATGGACGAAAAATAATAAGCATTAATACGTGCTGTTATCAACAAACGGAGGGGAAAGATGGAAAAGCGCTTTGTTAATTCTGGAAGACGGGACAGTATTTGAGGGAGAGGCGTTCGGTGCTGATATTGATGTGACTGGAGAAATCGTGTTTAATACAGGTATGACTGGCTAATCAGAATCTCTTACAGATCAATCTTATAATGGACAAATCTTAACCTTTTACTTATCCGTTAATTGAAATTATGGAATTAATCTGATGATTATGAATCAATTAATCCCACTTGCAAGGGAATTGTCGTTTATGAGTGGGACGCCGAGCTAGCAATTGGCGTAATCAGATGACATTAGACGAGTTTTTAAAGGCCAAGAAAAATTCCAGAATTGCTGGTATTGATACACGTGCATTGACTAAAATCATTCGGCAGCACGGGACGATGAAAGCGACATTAGCTAATGTGGGCGATCAAATGGTCCATCTACAAGATCAGTTGAAAGCGACAGTTCTGCCAACTGACAATATCAAACAAGTTTCAACAAAAACACCTTATCCAGCACCGGGAGCGGGTCGTAATATTGTGTTAGTTGATTTTGGATTGAAACATTCAATTCTTCGTGAGTTAGCAGCACGCAATTGTAATGTGACAGTTGTTCCTTAAGTGATACAAGTGCAGCAGATATTCTGCACCTCCATCCTGACGGTGTCATGCTATCCAATGGGCCAGGTAATCCAGATGATGTACCGCAAGTGCTAGAAATGATTCGAGGGATTCAAGGGAAAATTCCTCTTTTTGGTATCTGTATGGGACATCAACTCTTTAGTAAAGCAAATGGTGCTCAAACCTATAAAATGAAATTCGGTCATCGTGGTTTTAATCATGCGGTGCGTGAAATTGCAACAGGACGTATTGATTTTACTAGCCAAAATCATGGTTATGCTGTTTCGTAGTGAGAATTTTCCAAACGAGTTGATGGTTACGCATGAGGAGATTAATGACAAGTCTATTGAAGGGGTACGGCATCGCTTTTTCCCTGCTTTTTCAGTACAATTTCACCCTGATGCTGCACCAGGTCCACATGATGCTAGTTATCTTTTTGATGAGTTTATGAGAATGATTGATGCTTTTCAATTAGAAAAAGCTAGCAAGTGATATTTAATGTCGTCCAGAGAGGCGATGAATGAAGAAAGGAGAAGGGCAAGTTCTCGTATTTGCTTAACTGAATACGGGCTATGGACTTTGCAAAAAGATAAGCACATCTAGACGCGAGCGTCGTCGACTGGTTTCCTATTTTTGCTATATCCGCTAACGCCCTTAATATCTTATAAAATGCCTAAACGTACAGATATTAAAAATTATGGTATTGGTTCTGGTCCAATTATCATTGGACAGGCTGCTGAATTTGATTATGCAGGAACCCAAGCCTGTCTTGCTTTAAAAGAAGAAGGCTATAGTATGTTCTGGTCAATTCAAACCCAGCGACAATCATGACAGACAAAGAGTTGCAGATAAGGTCTATATTGAACCTATCACTATTGAATTTGTAACTCGAATTTTAAGAAAAGAACGTCCCTGATGCAATACGCTAACTCTTGGGGGACAGACAGGTCTTAATATGGCGATGGAATTATCAAGAGCTGGGATTCTTGATGAGTTGGGTGTTGAACTTTTAGGAACCAAGCTGTCTGCTATTGATCAGGCTGAAGATCGCGATCTGTTCAAGCAGTTTATGGAAGAGTTAGAACAGCCTATTCCAGAATCTGATATTGTTAATAGCGTTGACGAAGCTGTTGCATTTGCTGCTAAGATTGGCTATCCAGTCATTGTTCGTCCGGCATTTACGCTTGGCGGCACAGGCGGCGGTATGTGTGCAGATGAGAAAGAACTTCGTGAAATTGCTGAAAATGGTCTCAAACTGTCACCTGTAACGCAATGTCTGATTGAGCGTTCTATTGCTGGCTTTAAGGAAATCGAATATGAAGTTATGAGAGACAGTGCAGATAATGCTCTAGTTGTCTGTAACATGGAAAATTTTGATCCAGTTGGTATTCATACAGGGGATTCTATCGTTTTTGCGCCAACGCAGACACTTTCAGATATCGAAAATCAAATGCTGCGTGATGCTAGTTTAAAAATTATTCGTGCCCTTAAGATTGAAGGTGGTTGTAATGTACAGCTGGCTCTGGATCCGCATAGCTTTTAAATACTATGTCATTGAGGTTAATCCACGTGTCTCACGTTCATCAGCTCTAGCTTCTAAAGCAACTGGCTACCCTATCGCCAAATTAGCTGCCAAAATCGCTGTTGGTTTAACTCTGGATGAGATGATTAATCCAGTTACGGGGACAACTTATGCCATGTTTGAACCAGCTTTGGACTATGTAGTGGCTAAGATTCCGCGTTTTCCATTTGATAAATTTGAACATGGTGAACGTCGTCTTGGAACACAGATGAAGGCGACTGGTGAAGTCATGGCTATTGGGCGTAATATTGAAGAAAGTCTTCTCAAAGCTTGCCGTTCCCTTTGAAATCGGTGTTTACCATAATGAGATGCCAGAGCTTACCAATGTTAGTGACGACGCTTTGGTAGCCAAAATTATTAAGGCTCAAGATGATCGTCTTTTTCTATCTTTCTGAGCCATTCGTCGTGGATATTCCATTGAGGAACTGTCGGATTTAACAAAAATTGATCTTTTCTTTCTTGATAAGCTCTTGCATATCTTTGAAATTGAAACAGAATTAGCAGCTAAGGTTGGTGATATTGCTATTCTCAAAGAAGCTAAGCACAATGGTTTTGCTGATCGAAAAATTGCTGATATCTGGCAGATGACAGCAGATGCTGTTCGCAAGCTTCGTCTTGACAACAAGATAATTCCTGTTTATAAGATGGTTGATACTTGTGCGGCTGAATTTGAATCTGCAACACCTTATTTCTACTCGACTTACGAATGGGAAAATGAGTCCATCAAATCAGAAAAAGAATCCGTCATTGTTTTGGGTTCAGGTCCGATTCGTATCGGACAGGAGTTGAATTTGATTATGCGACAGTTCATTCTGTCAAAAGCCATTCAAAAACGCAGGTTATAAAGCTATTATCATGAATTCAATCCTGAGACCGTTTCAACAGATTTTTCAGTTTCTGATAAACTTTATTTTGAACCGCTAACTTTTTGAAGATGTTATGAATGTGATTGAGTTGGAGCAACCTAAAAGGTGTCATTGTTCAGTTTGGCGGACAAACAGCTATCAACTTAGCAGAACCATTATCGCATGCTGGTGTGACAATTCTGGGTACGCAAGTAGCTGATCTTGACCGTGCAGAAGACCGTGATCTTTTTCGAGCAGGCTTTAAAAGATTTAAATATTCCTCAGCCGCCGGGACAAAACAGCAACAAATGAAGAAAAGCGGTCGTTTCGGCTCGTAGTGGTTTTCAGTGCTTGTTCGCCCGTCTTACGTTCTTGGGGGACGCTGCTGGAAATTGTTGAAAATGAAAACGATTTACGCTCTTACATGCGAACAGCTGTAAAAAGGCCAGTCCTGATCATCCTGTCTTGGTTGATTCTTATTTAGTCGGTAGTGAATGTGAGGTAGATGCCATTTCTGACGGTAAGGACGTTCTTATTCCCGGCATTATGGAACATATTGAGCTGCCGGTGTCCACTCAGGAGATTCTATGGCTGTCTATCACCACAAACTCTTTCAAAAGAGTTCAGGCAACCATTGCAGATTATACAAAACGCTTGGCTATCGGACTAAACTGTATCAGGATGATGAATATTCAGTTTGTTATCAAAGACGAAACCGTTTATGTTATTGAAGTTAATCCGCGTGCCAGTCGAACAGTACCGTTTTTATCTAAAGTGACAGATATACCAATGGCACAAATTGCTACTAAATTGATTTTGGAAGCAGTCTGACTGAACTTGGCTATAAGGATGGCCTTTATCCAGAAAGTCAAAATGTTCATGTTAAAGCTCCAGTCTTTTCCTTCACCAAGTTAGCTAAGGTTGACAGTCTTTTAGGACCTGAGATGAAATCTACAGGCGAAGTCATGGGGACTGATTCAACTCTTGAAAAAGCGCTTTTCATAAAGCTTTTGAAGCATCTTATTTCCACCTTCCTGCTTTTTGGTAATGTCATTTTTACCATTGCTGATGATACTAAAGAAGCATTGGCGTTAGCACGTCGCTTCTCAAATATTGGTTATAGTATTTTAGCCACGGAAGGTACCGCTAAAATTCTTTAAAGAAAAATGGTATTCAAGCAATTAGTTGATTGGTACATGATCATAATGATATTCCAGCCTTTATTCGTAAAGGCAAGGTTCAGACACTATCAATACGGTCGGAACAAAGCGAACGGCAGATGAACATGGCCAGGCTATTCGTCATTCTGCCATTGAACATGGAATCCACTTTTTACTGCGCTTGATACAGCCAATGCCATGCTTCAAGTTTTAGAAAGCCGTAGCTCATGACAGAAGCGATTTAGACTAGGTTAAGATATATTAAGTTTTATGCAAACCTTTTCAATTCTTGAAAAATCTGTTATAATGAAAATGAAAATAGTTATTAGAGGAGAGTAGTATGTCTCATCATTGGGATTGACCTAGGTGGTCATCGGTTAAGTTTGCGATTCTAACTCGAGGAGGAGAAGTTCAAGAAAAATGGTCTATTAAGACAAATATTTTAGATGAAGGCAGTCATATTGTGGATGATATGATTGAATCTATCAATCATCGCTTGCACTATTGGGACTTGTGGCAGAAGATTTCATTGAATTGGTATGGGTTCACCTGGTGTTGTAGATCGTGAAAAAGGGACGGTTATTGGGGCTTATAATCTCAATTGGAAAAACTTTACAACCTGTAAAAGAAAAAATTGAGAAAGCAACTGGTATTCCTTTCTTTATTGATAATGACGCAAATGTAGCTGCCCTTGGCGAACGTTGGAAAGGTGCTGGTGAAAATCAGCCCGATGTTGTGTTTATGACTCTAGGAACAGGAGTCGGTGGTGGTATTGTCGCTGAAGGTAAACTGCTGCATGGTGTAGCTGGAGCAGGAGGAGAATTGGGGCATATTACAGTTGATTTTGATCAACCAACTTTTTGTACTTGTGGCAAGAAAGGTTGTTTAGGAAACAGTAGCTTCTGCAACAGGTATTGTTAATTTAACGCGTCGCTATGCTGATGAATATGCTGAGATGCAGATTTGAAACAATTGATTGATAACGGCGAAGATGTTAATGCAAAAATAGTCTTTGACTTAGCTAAATCTCTGGAGACGAACTAGCTCTCATTGTTTATCGGAATTTTTCTCGTTACCTTGGTATTGCCTGTGCGAACATTGGATCAATCTTAAATCCATCAACGATTGTTATTGGTGGTGGTGTCTCTGCTGCAGGAGAATTTTTACTAGACGGTGTTCGTAAGGTTTATGAAGAAAATTCTTTCCCACAAGTGCGGTACTGGACAAAACTGGCACTTGCAACGCTTGGAAAATGATGGTCAGGTGTCATTGGAGCGGCTTCTTTAGTTCTTCAATAACCCTTCCAAAAGAAAAATAATTCAAATAAGGCATTTACAATTTTATAAAATTTGTTATGACATTAGTTAGTGCGTAATGGAAGCACTAGAAAACGACTAATCCGCTGTGGTCTTGAATCGTAAGATTAGTAAGATAGAGAAGAAAAATGAATCCATTAATCCAAAAGTTTGACTGAAGGTCAACTTCGTACTGATATTCCTGCGTTCCGTCCTGGTGATACTGTTCGTGTTCATGCGAAAGTTGTCGAAGGAAACCGCGAACGTATCCAAATTTTCGAGGGTGTGGTTATCGCTCGTAAGGGTGCAGGTATTTCAGAAAAACCATACTGTTCGTAAAATTTCTAACGGTGTAGGTGTTGAACGTATCTTCCCACTTCACACCACGTGTTGAAAAGATTGAAGCAGTGCGTTACGGTAAAAGTACGTCGTGCAAATTGTACTACCTTCGTGCATTACAAGGTAAAGCTGCGCGTATTAAAGAAATTCGCCGTTAATGTAAAATAACTCTGTCTGTCGGCAGAGTTTTTCTCTAGTCCCTTAGTTCAATGGATATAACAACTCCTCCTAAGGAGTAGTTGCTGGTTCGATTCCGGCAGGGGACATCGTAATATGCTGAAAGCTCTTGTTACTAAAGAGCTTTTGTTATGTTTGGCCAGATTTGTATATTTTGAAAGCGAAACAAATAAAAACTAAGGTGAGTTTTGTTTCTATAGTAGTGAAAGAAAGGAGGAAAAATGTGAAAAGCTTTATTTTATTGGTGGTTTAGGATGCAATCGTTTCTATCCTCAAGACTTTTTCGACTCTTTGCATTTTCCAGTTGTTTATCTGGATATGTATGATTCTAAGTTGGAAGAACGATTAACTTTATTACAGGCTTTTGAAAGACTGGTTTGTAGCACAAGTTGATATGGAAGATGATATTCTGTTAATTGCCCACTCTTTGGGAGACAGATTTAGCAGTTTATCTAACAAGTGTTTATGATAATATTGTGCATCTCGTCTTACTAGATGGTGGATATATTGATATGGAGCAGATTTGCCCTTTAAATGTAGGAAATAGAAGATGCTTTTGAATTATCTTCAAACGAATACTTATAGAAATTTAGAAGAAGCTATTATGGCAGAAAAAGCAAAAATGCCATTGTGTGGTCTGAAAAATATAGAGAGCAGTTAAAAAGTTTTTGTATTTGACGAAGTCCAAAAGGTATTGACATTTGAACTTCTCTGAAATACTGCTCACTCGTTTGTTAACTATTAGACGACAAACTACGGGAAACTATCTCTTTACAGAATAGAAATGTGATATTGTTTATCCCAAGAGTAAATCAAAGTACGCCTATCTGAAACAGAATGCTTTGAAAAATATTCCGGATTTTATAGACATTCTAGAAGTGCCTGGTTGTGGTCATTCCTTTATATACAGAAAAACCAAAAGAAATAGCAGCATTACTCAAAGATAAAATAGATACTAAGATTCAATAAAATCGTTTCTAAACTAATTCGTATTTATCGGATTTTAGTTTTATTTCTATTATTTCTGTATTGTTTCACTATTTTCTTTCTTTAGTTTTTAGGGTTTATTTAAGAAAATTCAGTCACTTTTAAGAAAAAAAGTGGATATGATAGGTACATTCAAAAAGAAAGAGCATGAGGAGATAAAAATTTGAGTTAAGTATATTGATTTGATACGCTTTATCATAAAGAAGAGCCGAATCATTGCAATGTTCTTTTGTAACACAGTCTCTGAGTGCTTAAAAATAGAAAGAAGGAATTTGACAAAAATGAAACAAGAGAATACAAATAGAAAAGAGAAGATGATCATAGTGGAAAAAGTACGAAATGGTGGATGACTGTTGTAGCAAGCGGATCACTTGCTGTCGGTCTTCTTGGCGGACTAGGTATTGGCTCATTGGCGACAAATGCGCTTAATCAGCAAACTAAAAGTACAGACAAGTACGACAACTCAAACGCAAAAACCAACAAGGAAACCAAGGTGGCCCGGGAATACCTCCGGGTGGACAAAGTGGAAATAACCAAGGTGGTCCCAATGGAAGACCTTCCCAACAAAAACGGTGACCAAAATGATAATGGTAATAGTCAAAGTGGATCAGGAAAGAGTAATAACTCACTGAAAAAAAGCTCCATCAAATGCTGACGGGTCGACTAAATCAGACAAAAATAGTAGTACGACAGAAAATAATGACTCAAATACAACAAATTCTTAATATTTAAGAAAGTCATGCTATAATAGAATCAGAATAGCAGAGAAGTCGGTAGATTGAGTTTTTAACACGAAAATGTGAAATGGTACTTGATTCATGATTAAGAACGAGGAAGAAGTGAAATTTTAAAATTTTTAGCTCTTATCTTATTCTGAAAAATCAGATGCTGCTTAAATGCTCGGCTATTGCGCCGTTTAGTGCACAAACTGAATTTTTGATTGAGGGATATTTGTCCTAAACTCATATTTTTAGAAGGAAAAGCGTATGATTAAGATTCTATTAGTAGAAGATGACCTCGGTTTATCTAACTCAGTATTTTGATTTTTAGATGACTTTGCAGATGTCATGCAAGTTTTTGATGGTGAGGAAGGATTGTACAAGCTGAAAGTGGTGTGTAGGATCTTATCTTACTTGATTTGATGTTACCGGAAAAAGATGGTTTTCAAGTATTGAAGAATTACGTGAAAAAGGTGTTACAACACCGGTATTGATTATGACAGCTAAAGAGAGTTTGAATGATAAGGACATGGCTTTGAGCTGGGAGCTGACTGATTGTTGACCAAACCATTTTGTTGGAAGAGTTAAAAATGCGGATTCAAGCTCTTTTGAAACGATCAGGCAAGTTTAATGAAAATACTCTTTCTTATGGTGATGTAACCATTAATTTGTCAACGAACACTACACTTGTAGATGGAAATGAAGTAGAGTTACTCGGAAAAAGAATTTGATTTATTAGTATATTTCTTGCAGAATCAAAATGTTATTCTACCGAAGACGCAGATTTTCGATCGATTATGGGGTTTGATAGTGATACAACCATTTCAGTTGTAGAAGTTTATGTCTCAAAAATTCGGAAAAATTGAAAGGGACGACCTTTGAACAACCTTCAAACGCTTCCGCAGCGTCGGATATATTTTTAAAGATGCTGAATAAACTAAAAAGCATGGTATGCGGATGATTTTTCTTATTTCATTCGCAATTTTGGTATTACTCTCATTTTCTCAGCTATGACTTTGATTATCATTCGTATGCGCTCAAGCCTTTATACAACGGTAGATATAATTTAAAAAGCTTGAGTCAAGATTCGGCTTCTGTGATTAATTTAGCGCTTGCTCGAAAAAGTAGGGCTAGAGCAAAAAGTCAGAAAATGGAGAACCTAAAAAGCGGAACAGCTGATAAAGAGCTGATCAGATAAACCAAATGTGAGTGCCAATACAGAAGTTATTTTTATTTGATAAGAATTATAAATCAATTATTACAAGCAATAATTAGGGTTTAATAAACTTTCCTTTAATAGCAAAGCAATTAGATCGTATTCGTCAAATTCAAGTAAAAAGCAATTATGGCCGAGAAGAAACCTATCGGATGGTTTTGTTTCAGTGAAACGTCCTAATTTAGGAAACCAATGTCAAATACGCATGCGTTTTTATCAATATTAGCCAATTGGAACAAACTAGTCAAAACCATGAACAGTTGATTGTAGTTGTGATGATTAGTTTCTGGGGAATTTCCTTGATTGCTAGTGTCTATCTTGCGCGAGTAAGTGTCAAACCGCTTTTGGAAAGTATTCAAAAACAAAAGAGCTTTGTCGAAAATGCTAGTCATGAATTACGCACACTTTAGCCGTTTTGCAAAAATCGTTTGGAGACTTTGTTTGAAAACCAGAAGCTACCATTATGGAATCGAGTGAAAGCATCGCTTCGAGTTTAGATGAAGTGCGAAACATGAAAATGTTGACAACGAACTTACTTAATTTAGCACGGCGTGATGATGGGATTAAACCAGAGATTGGTGATATTGAACCCAATTTCTTTAATACGACCTTTACGAACTATGAAATGGTTGCCACAGAAAATGGAAAAGTTTTTCGATTTGACAATAGGATTCACCGTGTGATAAAAACGGATAAAACCTTACTCAAAGCAATTGATGACTATCTCTGTTTGATAATGCCTTGAAAATATACAGACGAAGACGGTGTGATTGAATTGACAATCTCTGCAAATGATCGAAATTTGTTTTTGAAGGTTTCGGATAATGGTCCAGGGATTAGTACAGCAGATAAGAAAAAGATTTTTGATCGTTTTTATCGTGTTGATAAAGCACGGACTCGACAGACAGGTGGTTTTGGTTTAGGGTTGTCGCTTGCAAAGCAAATCACAGAAGCTCTTAAAGGAACTATTACAGTGAAAGATAATAAACCGAAAGGGACTGTTTTTGAAGTAAAGGTGCGATTCGAACGGATAATAAAAAAGAAAAATAGATTTAGGATACTTTCAGTGTACCTGTAAAGAAAGTTATTCCGAAGGATGATAATAAAACACGACCAAGTTAAGACGAGTTGTTAGCTAATCTTGATTTGGTCGTGGTTTTTCTTTCAAAATGATGTAACTAAATGAATTAAGTTGGGAGATTGGAAACTATTTTGTGTTTATACTGTCAGTTGGATAGAAGTATCGTCTGACTTTTACTTTGTTTGATTGCCTCGGGTAACAGAGAATATGAAATTCAGTCTCGAATTTCACTGTGCTTCTTATTTTATTTCGCGGACCAGACGCTAACTGATTTTTCTACAACTGGGAAATTTGCCCAGCCGTCTTCCTCAATTATCACAGTTGAAGGGTTGTTTCCTAAGTAGTCTCTGAATTCTTTGCCGGCCCAGTTTTCACCGACATACATGCGTTTTGAATTTGCTTGATCATTTGTCAAAATAATAGCAATTGGCTGTTCATTGTCTTTGCCTGAACGAGTCCAAAGCAATACAATGCTCGTCGTCAAAATAATCTTTCTGTTCACCATAAGCCAGGTTGAGACGGATATCTAATAATTTATCAAGAACTGTCTGGAAGCTGTCTTGAGCAAATTCCCATTGACGCCATAGTAGTCTCCGTAGAAAACGCAAGGAAGGCCTGCTTCGCGTAATAAAATCAGAGCATAAGCAGCAGGTTTAAACCACTCTTCAATAGTTGATTCCAGCGCTTGACCGCGTTGTGTATCATGGTTATCAACAAAAAGTAACCGCAGATTCAGGGTGATTTTTAACGAGTTTGTTCAAAAATATTTCTTAAATCATAGCCAGATCCAGTACGGCTAGCATCAAACAAATTATGATGTAGTTTGACATCTACTAAATCAAAAACGATAGTCAATACTTCCTAAATAATCGTTGTTTGCTGTTTCATCACTATTCCAAAAACTCTCCAAAGACATAGAAATCGTCTCCGTATTTAGCTGAGATGTCACGGATAAAAATTTCCCATAAAGAAAGAGTCGATATGTTTAATTGCGTCTAGTCGGAAGCCATGAATGCCTGTTGTTTTTGATGAACCAATCTGCCCAATCATAAAGGTTTTGAATTACTTCTGGATGTTTAAAGTCAAGGTCAGCATACATGAGATAATCAAAATTGCCATTTTCATTATCAACTAAGTCATCATCTGCCCACCCTTTGTTGTCTCCTTGAATGAGATAAATCCCTGATTTATTCTGTTGAGCATCATAATCAGTCCCAGTAAAAGTGATACCAATGCCACTCGAAATCATTATATTTTTGTGGCGACCTGGGAACGTGAATTTAGTCCAACCTTTAATTTCGAAAGGTTCAGAGAGTGCAACTGTACGATCGTTTGGATCAACTTCAATAACAGTAAATCGCTCTTTGTAATCCGCTGCTGCCTTGTGATTTAAAAACAACATCTGCAATAGGCTCGATCCCATTTTCTTTGAGCGACTTAATAGCTTTCAAATATTCTTCTTTTAAGCCGTACTTCGTCCGAACGGTGCCTTTTTGGTTAAATTCTCAAGTCGAATAGATCATAAATACCGTAGCGACATCATTGGAGCTAGTTGCTTTGAAAGCAGGCGGCATCCAAACCTTTCGAATTCCTTTAGAAGCTAGATGTGGGGCGTCTTTTGTCTAAGCGATTCCAATGTTGTCCGATCATTTGGTAGATACCATTCAAAAATATTGCATTAATGTTTGATTTTTCCATACGAGATACTTCTTTCTTAATTCTTAACTAATGGCTGTTATTTTATCAAAATAATTCTGACAACGCAAACGTTTGCGTAATTTTAAAAAAAGGAGTGGTAAAATGGATTTAAACTATATAATAAGTCTATATTGACAAGTTCTTCAATAGGTCACGATGCACTAGAAGATCTCGCTTCTAACAAAAGTAATAGATTGATTTTAATTCTCTCTTGTCAGATTCATTTCATGATGATTAGACTTATTAATTTAATAAACCAAGATTTTTGTAAATTTGATAACGATATTTTTGTATTTGGATAAACTTTAGCTCTGAAAATAAAAGCTATATTCAGTTTAGTTGGAATATGGTTTTCTTTATATTTTATAGAAGTTACGCTAGGAAGTCATTCAACTCTTTTGGTTGTGAAGGATTATCAATTTATTGGGATACATTGTTTGAAGCTTTTTATATCGTTTGCGAATGGCAAGAGTTCGTCCATCGTGTAAATCCAGCGGATAAATTCCCTAATCGAACTTTTCAGGGCAGCCTTCTGCCATACCGTCTCTTACCTACCTTTGTTTTTGAATAGCGCTTTGCAGCCCGAAAGAGACAATTCCAACGCGAAAAATTTAAAAATAATTTGGTTTGCTTGTTCCATCCTTTTCTTCATAGTAGCAGGAGCTATAGTTTTCCGTCTATCACCCAGTTTTCTTTTGATTCTAAAAATTGTTGACTTGTGTTTGCATCCAGTTTCGTTCATCATTTTCCAATTAGGGAGAAATTGTAGTGTATCTAAATGCAATTTAGGAATAGAGTAATATTGGGCTAAGGTAGTTGCTAAGGTAGATTTTTCCTGCTCGGAATAACCAACAACTGCAATTTTCATATGTGACCTTTCTATTTACAGCAACAAAAAGCTCCGTCGAGCTCTTTTTATATGATGCAAGATTATTTTGCAAGTTTTTGTAGCAAGGCGTGCTTTGTCGCGACTTGCCTTATTTTATGTGAATCAAACCTTTAGTTTCTGCTTTATCGATAGCTGAACTCGCAGCACGGAAAAAGATTCTTCAGAAGGATTTGCTTCAAATGCTTTAATTGCAGAACGCATCGCTGATTTTTGAGCTGAGTTTTTCGTTTTGTTTAACGTTTAATCCAGCGCGTTTAATAGCTGATTTAATATTTGCCAATGTTTTCACCTCCAATGATATACTAACTATCTAATTATATATGAAAAGTTAAGATTTGACAAGCTTTTTATTTTTAAGTAAATTTCATCAATCATATGATTTTCCGTTTTATGAAGAATAATTTCAGCTCGAGTTTACGTGTTGGTTCAATATAATCTTGTAAATTGACAAGGTTGATTGATTTCAGACATTTTGAGCAAATTTCATGACTTCGTTTTCTGGTTGAGAAGTAAAGGGTGATAATAGTTGGTTGGATCTTCTTTAGCTAAAGTGAGCAATTTTTAAAGCGATCTAGATACCACGTTTCGATATTTTTAACTTCTGCATCCACGTATATTGAAAAATCAAAGAAATCCGTCATATAGAGACGCTCATTTTGCGGATTTTGAAAAACATTGATACCTTCAACGATGACAAAATCTGCAGCTGTCACAGACTGTTTTCATCAGGAACAATATCATAAATTTCGTGAGAGTAAACAGAATTTGGAAATTCTGTCCGTTTTTGATATTGTCAAGAAAAGTCAAGTAGTAGTTCCATGTTATAACTTTCTGGAAAACCTTTACGTTTTAGAAGATTTTGTTTCTGTAAGTAAGCATTTGGATAGAGAAATCCGTCTGTTGTTACCAGTTCGACAGTAGCATTTGAAAAATGTACGAGATAAAAAGGAGTTTGCAAGAGCCGGCTGGTAGTAGATTTTCCAACAGCGACACTTCCAGAGACACCTATGATAAATGGTTGTCGTTTGTTTGCTTTTCGTAAAAATTCCTTTGAGAACGCCAAATCTTCTTTTGAGCGTTTGTAAATTTGGATAAGATTAGTTAAAGGTAGATAAACATCTGTCACATCTTGAAGACTAATCTTATCATTGAAAACTTTGATGGAATTTAGCTCTTTTGGGATAAAGGCAGGGTTGTTTTGCGATGTAAGTTTTGCCATGTTTTTCGACTAATTTTTCAAAATGGATAAATTCGTTCGTCATATTCACTCCTATAATTGACAAATAGTATAACATATTTTCGATAAAATTGTAAACGGTTTACAAAACAAAAAGGTCTTTATGTTAAAATAACTTTATGACTAAAAATGTATTTCGCAGAAAAATCCAGATGTGAACATGATATCCACAAATTAAAAAGTTCAGCTTCTGGGGCAAAAATATGACTTTCTTGACTGACGCAGGCGTCTTTAGTAAGAAAATGATTGATTATGGAAGCCAAGCTCTGTTAAAAGTGTCTTCATTTTTCATAAGGAGGAAAGCGTATTAGATGTTGGTTGTGGCTACGGGACGTGGGGCTTACTTTAGCCAAGGCTAATGAAGTCAAAGCTACCACCCTTGTTGATATCAATCAGCGTGCTCTTGATTTAGCTCGCCAAAAATGCTGAGCGTAATCAGGGTTATAGCTACAATTTTTCAATCTAATGTTTATCAAAAGTAGAAGGAAATTTCATCATATTATCAGCAATCCACCAATTCGAGCTGGGAAACAGGTTGTTCATGAGGTGATTGCAGGAGGCTATACGCGTTTACTAGATGATGGAGACTTGACAATTGTTATTCAAAAAGCAAGGAGCTCAAGTGCAAAAGCTAAGATGGAAGAGGTATTCGAAACTGCGAAAATCTAAAAAGGATAAGGGGATATTATATTCTTAGAAGTAGGAAGGAAATATGAGAACAGTTGATGTGATTCAGAAAAAGCGGATGGTCTAGAATTAACCAGTGATGAAATCAAGTGGTTAATTGAGGTATGTTGCTGGAACTGTACCAGATTATCAAATGGCAGCTTTTGCAATGGCGTATATTTTAAAGGTATGAGCACTCGTGAGATTTCTGATTTTGACGATGACTATGGTAGGGACAGGCCAGCAAATTGATTTGTCAGCTATTTCTGGAGTCAAGGTTGATAAACATTCAACCGGAGGCGTGGGTGATAAAGTGACACTTGTCTTAGTACCCTTAGTAGCCAGTTTTGGAGTGCCTGTTGCTAAAATGAGCGGTCGTGGACTTGGTCATACAGGAGGCACAGCTTGATAAATTAGAATCCATTAAAGGATTTCAGATTGAGCGTAGTCAAGAAGAATTTATTGAGCAAGTGCAAGATATCGGACCGTCTGTTATTGGTCAGTCGGATCAGTTGGTGAAAGCTGATAAATTACTTTATGCTTTGCGTGATGTGACGGCGACCGTCGATACGATCCCTCTAATTGCAAGTTCTGTTATGAGTAAGAAGATCGCGGCTGGGGCAGATAGTATTTTTGCTAGATGTGACAGTTGGCGAGGGTGCATTTATGAAAAATCTAGAAGATGCGCGTGCTCTAGCACGGACTATGGTTGATTTAGGAAAGGCAGTTGGGCGTAGGACGACAGCAGTTATTACTGATATGAGCCAACCTCTGGGGAAACTCAGCATTGGTAATCTGTTTGGAAATCCTTGAAGCTTTGGATATCTTGCAAGGAAAAGGACGAGAAGATGTAACAGAATTTATTTGTGAATTAGGCCAAATTATGCTCGGCTTAGCAAATGTTGAAAAAACTGTAAAAAGAAATGCGAGAGACATCTATTTGATGGATCAGCACTGCAAAAAATTTTGAAGCTATGGTTGTTGCACAAGGTGGTGATTAGAAGATTTAGACGTCCCTTCATCAGCAAAATACGTTGTAGAAGTAACTGCAGATGAAGTAGGTTATATTTCTGAACTGCCAGCTATGGAATTTGGTTTATTCGCTAGTGCGGCTAGGTGCAGGTCGAGCTGTGAAAACGGATGTATTAGGACTTTGAAACAGGAATTGTTTTTGAAAAGAAAGTTGGAGAACCAGTGCAAAAATCGGTGAAATTGTCGCAAAAATTTATGCAAATGAAAAATTTCACAAGAATTAGTTACAGAATTCATGTTAAAATAAGTAATGAGCCGAAAAAGTACGAGAGATTATCAAAGTAATCGCTTAACTTACAGGAGAACCGAAAATGAAGTTAAATAAATACATAGATCATACGCTTTTAAAACCAGATGCTCAACAAGAGCAAATTGAAAATTGATTGAAGAAGCAAAAAGAATATGATTTTTGCCAGTGATGCGTTAACCCTACATGGGTAAGTTTTGCAGCAGAAGTTTACGTGACACAACTGTTAAGGTCTGTACCGTTATTGGTTTTCCTTTAGGAGCAACATACCAGCTGTGAAAGCTTTTGAAGCGAAAGATGCTATCAAAAAATGGTAGATGAAGTGGATATGGTCATCAATATTGGTGCTTTGAAATCGCAAAATCTGGTTTTGGTAGAAGAGGATATTGCAGCAGTGGTAGAAGCAAGCGGTGATAGACTTGTCAAAGTGATTATTGAAACCTGTTTGTTAACAGATGAAGAAAAAGTTGTGGCATGTCAATTGGCTAAAAAAGCTGGTGCAGACTTTGTGAAAACTTCAACGGGATTTTCAACAGGTGGAGCTACTGTCTATGATGTAGCATTGATGAGAAAAATCGTTGGTTCAGAGATGGGGGTCAAAGCTTCAGGAGGAGCACGTTCGTATGAAGACGCAATTGCATTTGTTGACGCAGGTGCACGCGTATTGGTACTCTTCTGTGTAGCCACTCATGAAGGGAGAACAGGCTAGTGGCGACTACTGGAGTTGATTAATCTAGCGATTGAGACAAGTAAAAAGGCTTATGTTCCTTATTCTCATTTTCCAATTGGAGCTGTATTAGTAGCTAAAAATGGTCAAATTTTTTTACAGGTGTAAATATTGAAAATGCTAGTTTTGGTTTGACAAAATTTGCGGAGAACGAACAGCTATTTTTAAAGCGGTTTCTGAAGGTGTCACAGATTTTAAGGAGTTAATCGTTTACGGTGAAACCAAACACCCCATCTCTCCGTGTGGTGCTTGTCGTCAAGTAATGGCAGAATTTTTTTCAAAAGATTTAAAGGTGACACTTGTTGCCAAAGATAGATCGACGGTCGTGATGACGGTCAAGGAATTACTTCCATATTCTTTTACTGGCTTGGATTAGTTGGTAAAAATGGTCGTTTGACCAGTTAATCTTGCAACATTGTTGCACATCTTATTTAGGAGGTTCAGAGATGAACAAGAAACAATGGCTAGGCCTTTGGTCTCAGTAGCTATCGCAGCAATAGGACTTTGCTGCATGTGGTAATCGTGCATCTAAATCAGGTAATAAAGGTGCAAAGACAAATTTAAAAGCTGCAATCGTTACAGATACAGGCGGTGTAGATGATAAGTCATTTAACCAATCAGCTTGGGAAGGTTTGCAAGCTTGGGGTAAAAGAAAATGGATTGAAGAAAGACCATGGTTTCACTTATTTCAATCTACTAACGAATCTGAATATGCTACTAACCTTGAGCAAGCTGCTTCTAGTAACTATAAATTAGTATTTGGTATCGGATTTGCACTTCGTCAATGGTCAGAAGCTGCTGCAAAAGATCACTCTGATATTAACTATGTCATCATTGATGATGAAATTAAAGGCCAAAAGAATGTAGCTTCTGCACTCTTTGCAGATAACGAAGCTGCCTACCTTGCTGGTGTAGCTGCAGCTAAAACAACTAAAACGAAGATGATTGGTTTTGTTGGTGGTATTAAAGGGCTGTTCTTACTCGCTTTTGAAAAAGGTTTTGCAGCAGGTGTAAAATCTGTTGATCCTTCTATCAAGATTGATGTGAAATACGCTGAAAGTTTTGGAGATGCTTCAAAAGGGAAGACAATTGCAGCCGCTCAATACGCAGCTGGTGCTGACATTGTTTATCAAGTAGCTGAGGTACTGGTGCTGCGTATTTAATGAAGCAAAATCTATCAATGAAACTAGAAATGAATCTGAAAAGTTTGGGTTCTCGGTGTTGACTGTGACCAAAAATGCTGAAGGCAAATACAAATCTAAAGATGGTAAAGAATCTAACTTTGTTTTAGCGTCTACTTTGAAAAAGTTGGCGGTACGGTGAAAGATATTGCCAACAAAGCAGCAAAAGATAAATTCCCAGGAGGAAAAACTACAACTCACGGTCTGAAAGATGGTGGTGTAGATTTAACAACTAAGAATCTATCTGCTGAAGCTAAAAAGCCGTAGAAGATGCAAAAGCAAAAATCCTTGACGGAAGCATTAAAGTCCCTACAGAATAATAACCTAACACTCAAGAAGCGACCTTCGTGGGTCGCTTTTTGAGATTGAGACATCTTTTGTCTCAGTAAAGCTGACTAAATTTAGTGAGTTTTACTGAAATAAAATAACTTTCTGAAAGGAATCAATCATATGGCACACGAAAATGTCATTGAAATGCATGAGATAACCAAGATTTTTGGTGAATTTGTCGCAAATGATAAAATTAATCTTAATCTAAGGCGTGGTGAAATTCATGCACTTTTTAGGAGAAAATGGAGCGGTAAGTCCACTCTGATGAATATGTTGGCAGGCTTGCTTGAACCAACAAGTGGTGAGATTACTGTGAATGGGAAGTCAGTGACGATTGATTCTCCTTCAAAATCAGCATCTTTAGAATAGGGATGGTTCACCAGCATTTCATGTTGGTAGAAGCTTTACAGTTGCTGAAAAACATTATTCTAGGTAGTGAAACAACAAGAAATGGTGTTTTTGGATATTCGAGCAGCAATTAAAGATATCAAGGAACTATCTGAAAAATATGGTCTTGCTGTGGATCCAACTGCAAAAGGTTGAGGATATTTCAGTTGGTGCACAACAGCGCGTTGAAATTTTAAAAACATTATATCAGGGGCGCTGACATCCTGATTTTTGATGAACCAACAGCAGTATTAACCCTTCAGAAATTGAAGAACTAGAACATATTATGAAAAATCTAGTTAAAGAAGGAAAATCCATCATTTTGATTACGCATAAATTGGATGAAACCTGTGGTCTCAGATCGTGTTACCGTTATTCGTCGTGGTAAGAGTATTCAAACTGTTGAGATTGGCGGTGCAACAAATAAAGATCTTGCTGAAATGATGGTTGGTCGTTCAGTATCCTTTACAACAGAAAAAGAAGCTTCTAACCCTAAAGAAGTTATTCTTTCCATTAAAGATTTGGTTGTTAATGAAAATCGAGGTATACCTGCTGTTAAGGATTTATCTTTGGATGTGCGTAGCGGTGAAATTGTCGGAATTGCTGGGATTGATGGAAATGGGCAAAGTGAGCTAATTCAAGCAATCACAGGCCTTCGGAAAGTAAAATCAGGAAGTATTACTATAAAAGGCGAAGAAGTCGTTGGTCTCTCTCCACGGAAGATTACTGAGATGCAAGTTAGTCATGTACCAGAAGATCGTCATCGTGATGGTTTGGTCTTGGATATGATGCTTTCTGAAAATATGGCATTGCAAACTGATATAAGGAGCCATTACAAAAATGGCATCTGAATTATAACAATATCACATCTTATGCACGCAAATTAATGGAAGAATTTGATGTTCGTAGCTGCAAATGAAACTGTCCCAGCATCTGCTCTTTCAGGAGGGAATCAACAAAAAGGCGATTATTGCTCGTGAAATAGATCGAAATCCCTGACCTTTTAATTGTTAGTCAACCCACTCGTGGATTGGATGTTGGAGCGATTGAATATATTCATAAACGTTTGATTGAAGAGCGCGACAAGGGAAAAAGCAGTACTGGTTGTCAGCTTTGAATTAGATGAAATTCTGAACGTTTCAGACCGTATCGCTGTTATCCATGATGGTAAGATTCAAGGTATTGTCACTCCAGCTGAAACGAACAAACAAGAGTTGGGGATCTTGATGGCTGGTGGTAAATTAAGAAGGGAGATTCAAATGACTAAGAGAACACAGCAAATTGCGGTGCCTTTGATTTCCGTTATTCTTGGAATTTTACTCGGTGCCATTGTTATGTGGATTTTTGGCTATGATGCCATCTGGGGCTATGAAGAACTATTTAAAGCCGCTTTTGGTACTATTCGAAGTATTGGTGAAATTTTTCCGAGCAATGGGGCCACTTTATTTTAATTGCGCTTGGGTTTGCAGTAGCAAAGTCGAGCTGGTTTCTTTAATGTCGGTTTACCAGGACAAGCTTTAGCAGGTTGGATTTTTAAGTGGGTGGTTTGCACTTTTGCTTCCGAACCTTCCATGTCCTATTATGATTCTTGCGACAGTTGTTATTGCAGCAGTAGCCGGTGGGATTATTGGTGCTATTCCTGGGATTCTTCGTGCCTATTTGGGAACAAGTGAAGTTATCGTAACTATTATGATGAACTACATCGTTCTTTATGTTGGAAATGCAGTGATTCATAGTTTCCCAAAGCATGTTATGCAAAAGTATTGACTCAAGCGTTAAAGTTGGAGCTAATGCAACTTATCAAACAGAATGGTTATGAGCGTTAACCAATAATTCACGGATGAATATTGGAATCTTCTTTGCAGTTATTGCAGTTGTCCTTATCTGGTCTCATGCTGAAAAACAACACTTGGTTTTGAAATTGCTCTGTCGGACTAAATCCAAATGCGAGTGAATATGCAGGGATGTCTGCTAAAAGAACCATTATTCTTTCAATGATTATTTCAGTGCACTTGCTGGTGTCGGAGGGGTTGTTGAAGGCCTTGGAACTTTCCAAAATGTTTATGTACAAGGTAGTTCTCTTGTTGTCGGATTTTAATGGTATGGCTGTCAGCCTTCTTCAAATAATTCACCAATTGGTATTCTTTTGCAGCTTTATTTGCTGTACTTCAAGTTGGAGCTCCAGGCATGAATGCTGCAACGATTCCAGCCGAATTGGTAAATATTGTAACAGCATCTATTATTTTCTTTGTAAGTATTCATTACATTATTGAACACTTTATCAAACCAAGAAAACAAGTAAAAGTAAAGGGAGGAAAATAAGATGAATTTTGTAACAATGTTAAGTCTGTTAGTTTCTCTATGCTCATTTATGCAGCACCTTTAATCTTTACCAGTATTGGTGGTCATTCTCAGAACATGCTGGGATTGTCAATGTTGGACTTGAAGGAATTATGGTTATGGGCGCATTCTCAGAGTTGTCTTCAACCTACCTTTGTCAATACTTTTTGGAAATTTGACTCCTTGGTTGTCGCTTTTTAGTTGGTGGTATTGTGGGGTTAATCTTCTCACTGATTCATGCTGTGGCGACCATTAATTTCCGTGCAGATCACGTTGTCAGTGGTACCGTTCTGAACTTGATGGCACCTGCATTAGCAATTTTCTTGGTAAAAGCTTTCATAACAAAGGACAAACGGATAATATCCAAGTATCATTTGGTAAATTCAACTTTCCGCTATTGTCGGATATTCCTGTCATTGGTGATATCTTCTTTAAAACATACCAGTTTAATGGGTTATATTGCAGTAATATTTGCGTTTCTAACTTGGTTCATTATGTTTAAGACGAAGTTTTGGACTCTGTTTACGTTCAGTAGGGGAGCACCCACAAGCAGCTGATACATTGGGAATCAATGTTTATCTCATGCGTTATTACGGTGTGATGATTTCAGGTTTCCTTGGTGGTATCGGCGGTGCACTTTATGCTCAATCTATCTCAGTAAATTTTGCAGCAACAACAATTATCGGACCAGGCTTTTATTTCACTGGCTGCTATGATTTTTGCAAAATGGAATCCAATCGGCGCCATGCTTTAGTCTTTTCTTTGGATTATCTCAAAGTTTGGCTGTTATTGGAAGTCAATTACCTTTCTTATCACACGTGCCAGCAGTTTACTTGCAGATTGCGCCATATGTACTAACTATTGTCGTATTAGCGGCTTTCTTCGGAAAAAGCTGTTGCACCAAAAAGCAGATGGTGTCAATTATATTAAGTCTAAATAATAATCTATTTTCAAAAAGCCAAGTTACTTTTTCAAAGTAGCTTGGCTTTTGTTATAAAAACAATTCTTCTGTTGAGAAGAACTATTTCAGAAAAATAAATTGCTTTTTAGAGTCGTTTTACATGAAATAAAACAATTGCAAGATACTGAAGAGCAGATGCTACTAGGATGAAGAGATGCCAAATCATGTGGAAATAAGGCTTTTTCTTGGCATAAAAATCCTGCGCCGACAGTATAGCAGAGTCCTCCGGCCAACATCATTCCCCATAGGTCCTGTTTGCCCAATTATTTGGGGGATGATAAGAATCACTAACCATCCCATAATAAGATACAGTGCCAAACTGAATTTTTCATTAACTTTTTAGCAAATATTTTATATAAAATACTAAAAATGGTGGTTCCCATTGAATGCTAATGATAAGGTAACCTAACCAGTTATTCATAAGAGACAATACAACGGGGGTATAGCTTCCAGCGATAGCGATATAAATCATCGAGTGATCAATGATTCGCAAGATATACTTGTGTGTAGAACCATAGCTCATAGAATGGTAAATTGTTGAAGAAAGAAACATCAGAAATAAGCTGATGACAAAAATTGAGACGCCTACAGCAGAAAGAATACCATGTTCTTCATAGCTGTAAATAGCAGAAATCGAAGTAAATTAGCATGATGATAGCACCAATAGCATGAGTAACGGCATTGGCGATTTCTTTCACCAAAACTCAACTGCTTGCTAAGTTTAAGGGTTTGGTCTATCTTTTGTCCTCCTTTCTAAGGATAAAGCAAGATCTTTCGTTTGATGAAATAATTTTACAGTTTGACAGGCTGCTTCAATAGCAGGTGCAGTATTATCTGTTTTTTCCTCTCGCATACAGTAGACAAATTCATTGTAGAGAGTAGCAGAATACTTTTCGTTTACTAAAAGCTGAATCGTTTTTGATAATATCTGCAGGAAAGACAGGCTTTCAAAGTTGTCAATACAATCAATCGAGCAATCTGGATACGATTATATTTCTTCTTAATTGGTTTTGGAATGAGCGTGTTTGATATAGTTATTAACCATAGCAGCGGTTAAAGATTTATCTGTACCACGAAATGCCTGTTCGTTTACACCATTCACATAGAGAAGAACTTGGTCAAGATAGAGATCTAAGTCAGTAATTCTCTCCAAGTTGGGAATTTTGTGATTTTCAAAATATCCACCTCTTTATAATCTAGTCTTAATAACTAGATTATATAATAATAAATGTCTTGTGCAAGAGAAAATCATTTGTTCTGCAAAATAACTTTGATACAATAAGATTATGAAAAATTTTAATTCCAACTGCAAAGGAAATGAATCTTAGCCTTAAACCGCATGGCAAGTGTTTTCTTCAGAGCAAACAAAAACAATTGTAGCTAGCCTGTCACAGTATTCTATTGAAGAGTTAGCGAAGCTTTATCATGTTAATCTGGAGCGGGCAGAAGAGGAGTATCTTCATCTGCAACAATAAAAATGAGCAAGCTCTACTACCCAGCTTTACATTTATTTGATGGTCTCATGTATCGAAATATCAAAAGAAGTGATTTAATGGAGAAAGAGTTGAGGTATATAGACAATCATTTGCTCATTACCTCTAGTCTATATGGTATTATGCCGGCTATGGCGTTGATTTCACCTCATCGATTGGATTTTTAGTGAAATGTACCATTTTGGCAAAAAGCTGAAAAATTATTGACGCAATGATTATGATGCAGCTATTTCAGATGAGGAAATGGTTTTATCTCTGTTATCAAGTGAGTTTTGAGACAGTGTTTTTCCAAATCTATACGAGATAAGATGATTCGGTTTAAATTTTTAGAAGATAGAGAAGGAAGGTTAAAAAGTTCACTCTACTATTTCTAAAAAGGCTCGGGGCAATTTTTAACTGCTTTGATTGAAAAATCAGATAACAACTAAAGAAGAAATCAAACAATTGCAGTTTGCAGATTTTGCTTTTCGAGAAGATTTTATCTACGCTAATGAATTACGTTTTTGTAAAGAAATAAAAGAAAAACGGAATGACTTTTCTTAAAAATCGTTCCGTTTTAAATTATTTTACTTGATAGCTGTACATTAAGGCTTTTGGATTGAGCTGCAAGTTCAGCTTGTTTTTCTTCAGAAATGGTCAGCTGACCTGTTTGCCAGGCTTCAGAGTTTACAGGGACACCGGTAAACGGTTCAATGACATTCATCCGGATCAAATGGAAGAAGACTTATAATGTTTGAAAACCTCATTTGGAGAAGTTCCATTTACAGAGGAAACTGTTACAAGTTTTTCGTTGAGAGCAGAAGGGCCGGTAGGATCGGAAAGATCATGCACGTGATAGCCAATCTAAAAAGGTTTTTTAAAACTCCTGGAATTGACCAGTTATAGGTCGGGGAAAAGAGCCAGATAGCGTCAGCGGAAAGAATTTCTTCACGAGCTTTGACAACAGCGGGCAGGAGCCGGGCTTTCAATATCTTGGTTGAAAATGGAATATCCTTGAAATCAAGATAAGAAACATCTGCTTGACTCGGCAATAATGTGTTCAGCTTGAGTAGCTAATTGATGGTTAAACGAGTCTTGACGAAGAGACCCGACAATAAATAGTACTTTTTAGACATATAAATGACTCTCCTTTTATGTTGTACCCGTTAATATTACAACAAATATCACTAGTTAGCAATAAATTAGCTCCAAATTTCTGAATTTTTAAAAATCTGAATTAAGTCTCTTTTTCTTCTCCTGTTAAAAATGCTGAGTCCTTGCGACATTTTGAATATGCTCTGGAAGTACTGCTCAATTTTGCTTCGTCCTTTGGAGTTAATCCGATGAAAAAGAACGTCGATCAGATGGATCACAGATACGAAAATCAAACCATCACGTGCTCGATATTTTTAATTACAACGGCTCATATTTCCTGAAGTTAAAAAGCATTTTATCAATCAAATCTTGAATGCGCAAGTTTCCCTTTTACTATAAAGTGGTCTCTAATACTGAAAATTGAGTCGGAGTGAGTCTGTGTTGTTTTGCTGCTTGGTTTTTTCAAAATGTCGAATTGTACGAATTGCTTTATTTAAAACAATCATCGTTTTTAAATCGGTCTGATCCTGTAAAAGTTTTGTTAGTTTATTCATAATTGTATTTTATCAATAAGTAGTAATAAAATCAAATTTTAGAAAAAGATAGAAAAACTCTTATTTATAGTATAATGGACGAGTGAAAATAGAAGAAAGAATGATAGAAATTTTATTGTTTGGCAACACATTATCGGAAGTGCGATGGTTTTGACTGTTCTCACCTTCTCTTTTTCTTTACATTTTTAAATCTATCGATGAATCCTCTATCAATCTACAAGGAAACGGCTAGCAAAATCGCTCGCCAATACATAGATTTTGGATAAAGCGGATCGCTTTTGCTATTCTATAATGGCAAAAGAGTTATTATAGTCTTTTTGGGAAAAATCGCAAAAAGACACAGCTTGCTGTTTTGATAGAAGCTGATAGTGATAAAATCTATACTTATGAGTTGTCTAAAGGAATTAGTCAAGAGAAAGCAGAAAAATCGCTAAAGATAATGGGGCAAACAAATTGATAAAGTAACATTTGGCTATATAGACGGCCAACCAATCTGGGAAGTCAAATCTGAAAACAACCTATTACAATGTTGATTTTGAAACAGGGACTATACTCAGAAGGAGGATTATGATACTATCCAATCGTGTTTTTAAATATGGATGAGAGCGCACTTTAGCAGCGGCAGCGTGCTAAAGCCTAAAAAGAGGGGATGATATCCTCGTTGACATTGGGAGAGCCAGATTTTCCAACCCGAAGAATATTCAAAATGCAGCAATTTCTTCTATAAAAATGGTAAAGCTAGCTTTTATACGGTTACTAGTGGTCTACCTGAATTGAAAGAAGCAATTGTGGGGTATTTTGCAAAGTACTATGGTTATACTGATTAAACAAAATCAAGTGACTGTTGCGACAGGGCAAAATTCTCCCTTTATACATTTTTTTATGAGTGTCATCAATCCGGGCGATGAGGCAATTATTCCTGACACCGTTGGGTTAGTTATGGTGATCAGATTAAGATGGCAGAAGGAGTACCAGTTTTTGTTCAAACGACAGAAGCAAATCATTTTAAAGTGACCGTCGAGCAATTAGATACTGTACGGTCGGCGAAAACGAAAGTTTTGGTGCTCAATTCTCCTTCCAATCCAACGGGGATGATTTATACAGCTAAGGAGTTGTTGGTGATAGGTAATTGGGCTGTAGAGCACGATATTCTTATTTTGGGCGGGATGATATTTATGGCCGTTTGGTTTATAATGGAAATGAATTCACACCACCTCGAGTCTCATCTGAAGGACGTGCAAGCAAACAATTGTAATCAATGGTGTGTCTAAGTCGTATTCAATGACAGGCTGGCGGCTTGCTATGCTGTTGGAGATTCTGAGATTATTGCAGCCATGAGCAAGATTGCTGGACAGACAACTTCCAATCCAACTGCAGCTTCGCAATATGCAGCAATTGAAGCTCTAAAAAGGACCACAAGATACTGTTGAAACGATGCGTCAAGCTTTTGAAGAACGTCTCAATACCATTTATCCTTTGCTTGCAGAGGTTCCTGGCTTTAAAGTGGTGAAACCGCAAGGAGCTTTTTACCTTTTCCCAAAATGTTAAAAAGCAATGGGAATGAAAGGATATACAGATGTAACAGAGTTTACAACAGCTATCTTAGAAGAAGTAGGTGTCGTTTCTGTAACAGGTGCTGGCTTTTGGTGCACCAGAGAATGTTCGTCTCAGCTATGCGACAGACTTGGATACATTGAAGGAAGCTATTCGCCGTTTGCATCAATTTATGGAGGAATTATAATGATAGATCATTTTGGAATTCAAGTTAGTAATCTAGGAAATTAGTAAAGTTTTTATCAGAAAATCTTTGAGCTCCGTTGGGATATAAAATAGCATCTGATATTCCTCAGGCAGCTCAGCTTTGCAGAACCTCGTACAGCTTCAGCAGGTGATTTTTTGGCTGAGCTCAAGGAAAGTCTGATTCTACTCACTTTGCTTTTTAATGCAGAGACGAGGGAGCAGGTGGATGCTTTTATGGCTGGTCTTTAGCTGGTGGTCAAGATAATGGTCGTCCGGGTATTCGTCCTCAATATCATCAGTCTACTATGCTGCTTTTATTATTGACCCAGATGGAAATAATATTGTAGCAGTCCGTCACAAAGAACAGAAAGAGAAAAACGTGTCAAATAAATATGTATCAATTATTGATGCGAAACATCATGTCGGAGAAGAAGTACAATTGGCGCTTGTTGCCACAACCAGGCAAAGGAAGATTGCCTTCCTTCAGTTGCAGCGATGGAACAGCCTCAAGGAGTTGCCTCTCAAACCAAACTTTATTGAAAATCTGGTGAAGAAGGGACTAGAGAAGTTTGATAAGATTAAACACCTAAAGTCAGGGAAACAGCCGTTCAGTGCGACAGGGATTGTAAAAGAAGATGAGCGTTCTAAGTTTGCTATGAGCTAGATATCACAGACATTGAAGTCATCGGTGAATCTCAAGACTACCCAATCACACCAAAAGAGCAGCGGAACTGATTTTTGATGGATCACCGTCATTTATGGCTTCGTTCACGTAAGCAAATGGCAATTATGCAAACCCAATGCAATTATCTATGCTTTCTTATGAATTTTTGATCAAATGGTTTTTACTCAAATCTGATAGTCCGATTTTGTCGGGAAATGCTGCAGAAGATCTCAACAGAGCTTTTTGAAACGGATTATTTTGAACTCCGGCCTTCTGGGTCAATCTGGACAGCTTTACTTAGAGTAGCGGTGCAATACTGGTCTGTGTATTTGACTTGGTCCTGTTTTTCGTGCTGAAAATCTAAAACACGTCGCCATTTGACAGAATTCTGATGATGGATGGAGAATATCCATTTGTTACCTGCGATGAGTCGCTTGATCTTCAGGAGGCTGCATGAAAGCTTTTGATCTGCAAGGAGTTTTGGATCGTGCACACATGCGCTTGAAGTGTTGGAACGTGATACTGATCTTCTTAAAAATACGTGGCAGAACCATTCAAACGTATTTCTACGATGGCTATTGATCCTTTTACAAGATCATGAAAAACGACGAAGATGCAGAGGCGAACATATCGAACGAGGTGATGATTTTCGCTCACCTCATGAAACTTGATTTCAAACTATTTTGGTGTGCCAACGTTCGTTGTGAACCACCTCGCTAGCTTTAAGGCTTTTCTACATGAAGCCTGTTCCCTGGTAACGAAGAACGTGTGCTTTGTGCAGATCTTTTGGCGCCAGAAGGCTGTGGAGAAACATTGCAGGTTCAGCTCCGTGAAGAAAGCTATGAAAAATTATTAGCGAAGATTGAAGAAAATGGTTTGAATCCTGATGATTATGCTTTCTACCTTGACCTCGTAAATATGGATCTGTACCGCATGCTGGATTTGGACTTGGTTTGGAACGTATGGTGACATTTGTTGCAGGAACGAAACACATCCGTGAAGCTCATTCCGTTTCCACGCATGCTCACAGAATTGAACCTAAGAAATGTAAAAACGCTTTGTTGGCGTAGAAATAAAATATTATGAATGAATATAAGAAAACTGAACGGAAAGTTCAGTTTCTTCTTAGTAAAGGAGTAAAGGAAAATATGTTTAGGAGAAGTTATAAAAGAAATATTCTCTTATGGCAGGAGTGGAATTCTTAGGATTTTTAGGTATTACGAGTTTTTGATTTTATTCTCAGTCAAAATGGTATGTCTTACTGCAAATTGGGCGTTAGAGGAGTATTTTTCATGCAACAGGATCATTTTTGAAATTCATTGTCGCATGTTGGCAGATCGATTTTCTTATAAGACCAATCTGTACGTAAGCCGCTTGACTAGCATTTTATCATCTATTTTAATGTTGACAGGGCAAGGAATCTGGATATATGCAATGGCAATGATAATCAATGCTTTGTCTTATAACTTTGATTCAGGAACGAGCTCTGCACCGTGTTATATGACTCTGCTGGAAGCTGGTTAAAAGACCGTTATTTGAAAATATCAAGTTTGATGTCAGGTGTTTCTGAGGCAGCAACTTTAGGAACGGTACTAGCATGGGTTATTTGTACAGATATTTGTATATTACCTACTATATCATGATTGCGGTTTCTATTATTGTTTTTAATTTGATTTGCTGATAAAAGAACCGGACAATGAAAAGAAAATGACGTAGCGTTGACGATGATTATCTTGATTGTGAGAGAAGAGATGAAAAATAATCCCAGTCTTTTTATATGGATGATGATTTTTCAATTTGTTGGAACAATAATGTGCATGTTTTACTTTTACTATCAAAAACAATTGCCAGACTTGGCAGGATGGCAGATTTCGACAGTCATGTTGATTGGTAGCGTCTTAAATATTTTAGCGGTTTCCTATCGCTCAGTAAGATTGGGAAAACATGGCATTCTTTTTCGATTTTTCCAGTAGTTGTCAGTTTGATGAGCAGCATATATATCTATCATTGTTTGGCACCCATTCATGTATATTATTATTTATTTGGTAACGAATGCCCTATATGCCATGTATCAACCAATATTTTATGAAATGATTTGCAACAGTATTTACCAAGTTCAGCCAGAGCGACTATGTTAAGTGTTGCTTCAATAATGTTCAGTTTAAGCATGATTATCATTTTTCCACTGTTGGTTGGTCTGATTGACAGTTTTGGCTTTGATCAGACTTTTATTGGATTAGGGCTAGTTCTTATCTTACTAACGCCGCTTTTAGTGATTGGTTGGCGATTCGTAAAAGATTAAACATAATCAAGATTTAGTTTTTCTACGAGCGGTATTTTTCAGTCTTATATAAATTATAGTATTTCACATCAACTGTCCCAAAATTTTGACATATCTCTGATAACGTTGTTCTGCAGCTGGTAATGTGCTAGAGAAAAATACTTATCAGTAATGGTAGCTGATGAGGCTCTTTTCCTTATTTTTCTTTCAATTTATGCTTACAATGAGATGAAGGAGTTTCAAAATGAAAAAGTTTTAAGTGCTCGCTAAGCTAATCCCCCTACATTCCCTTGATTATTTTTCTATGACCATTTTCTACGGACTTTTACATAGATTTTGGTGATAGCCCTGATTCAGCACATTCTGCTATGGTTGGTTCTTTCTGTTTTGGTTTTATTTACCAACACTTGCATTTATATTTTCAGTTTATTGGCCAATTTGATTCGAGGGTTCAATACTCTACCGAAAGGCGGTAGCAAGGTCAAAATAAGTCTGTCTATAGCCTATATGGCGACGATTGTACTGATTGGTTGGGGCAAATTTCTTGCTTCTCAAACGGCATTGATTTTTGATTTTATGTTGTGCAGAGAGTTGCTGGCTGAGCTTATCTTCCTCTTATTGTTAAGCCTTTCTTTGACAGACTTTACCAAAAGGATGGTTTGTCAAAGAAAGTAATCAGTTAATTTTGGTATGTCTTTAATAGGAACTATCCTTCCTATGGTTTATTCAAAAGTTCAGTAAAGCTATCCGACAATGTTTATACAAAATAATTGAGCAATTTTTCACTGCTCTAAAGGCTTTGAAATATAGATGTCACTCATGAAAGAACATTGGTTTGAGTCTGATAGGCCTTTTTCAAGGTAACAGATGAGGGAGTAGATTTACTGGTGACCGCTGAGTATTCTGCAAAAAGCTTGAAAAGTTGGACTTTGTTAATGAATCTACTGGTTTAAATATTCTGCTGGGAATCAGTGCAGGAAGTCAGGATGGGCAGGCTATTCTGAAAGAATTCAAGTCTGCTGTAGAAAAGTAGTCAAAAAGTCTGGTGGGAATGCTAGTCAGATACGATAAAGAGTTATCTTATAATCGCCTCACAATTTAGTATGTCAACGAATTATCAACTAACCTCGGTCTTGCAAGAAAAAGCTGCCAAAATAGAAAATCTAAGAACAGCAAGAAACGAGCTTTCAATGGCTATGGCTATTTCTATTAAGGCGATTATATAAAAGAAGGAGCCTTGATGCCAGAGTTGGAATTAAAGATGGAGCACATATGAACTGAAGAGGCTGATTTTTCGAAGCTGCCAGATGGAACTTACATCGTTGATGCCCAACCCTATGTTGTCTCCAAGGAAAAATCATAAGCCGACCAATATATCTCGTCAATCGATAACTGCTGCCACGAGAAGGAAGCTTCTTCGTCCTCTAGTCGATTATTATGATATTAAGGACATTGCTTTAAAACGGGCAGGGAGAACTACCACTCAATTCAGGCCCTCCAAGCTATTCAGAATTATTTTGAAAGCAGATGGGCAAGACTTGGCTGTTAAGATCATTAGTCCAGTCACTGCGGAAGGGGAGCAGATTGCGTGTTGAGCAAGGAAACCTGCAAGTGCTGACAAATTTAAGATTGAGGTCGGCAAGGTTACATCGTCTACCTTTAGCAATTTTAGCAAACCTTATGATCATGCTCTGCTAATGAGGTCAGTTGAAACTAGGAAGCAAAAGATTTCTGAACCAATACTGAAAGTGCTAACGCAGCTTCACAAACCAAGTACGGCATCAAACACTGCTGCAGAAAATCTCGCTGACCATACTGGCTATGGCTTCAATATGACGGACACTGCTTCAGAAAGCGCAAGCTTTTTAAAAATTCTCCCGATAAGAAACAGTCGACTTTGTACGGCTTAGGTGGTTTGACTATCAAAAGATTTGGTAGCAGAAGTTTTGGTTCCTATGGCTTATCTGGATATAATTTAATGAGCTTCTGGGTGATAATTATGAAAATTATCAGCTTTATTCGTAACGAGGTATCGTCCAAGATAGACGGCAGTCACGCCGTGATGGTATTTTATGCTGTTGATATCAACATGATCGCGTCAAAGACGGCAAGTTACCCTTTGACAGTTGAAGAAGTTTCAGTGAATTAATTGAATTGCCAAGCAGTCAGGATTTTGATGATTTATCTCAAGAAGAATGGAAGGAAAATGGCACCTTAAATCAAATTAGACTTATTTTGTCGCCCCTTTTGATAATCATTTTTATCCATTTTCAACTGTAGTTATTTAGTTTGTTATGACTTAACATCGTGAGAAGATGATTTTTAGCTTGCTAAAAGCCATCATATGATGGCTGATATACCAGGAATAAATACCATACGGACAAAATATATCCAAGGCAGCTTTTACGAAGAGAAACTGAAACACTGCGCCTTTTGGGATGATGACGAGAACGGAAAATCAAGCCTGTAAGAAATAGGTAAGAGACGTAGGAATGTAGAATCTTGATAAATGCGTGAAAGCAGACTAGCGGATTGAGTTGGGTAAAGACTCAAATAAATGGTACATTTACTCACCTGTAGCCAAAACAAATCTTTGAAATTCTTCTTTCAATTCGGCTAGATGTTGATAGATAGTCTTCGCTTAAACTGGTGATTGTGCGAGCTGTTTGATGTCTAGTTCTGAAACTCCAGCAGAATTTGCAACATTTCCGCTTTGTTTAAAATTGTTTCTTCCAAATAGTGATCTAACATAAATTTCCCTATTCTCAAAATTACCATAAGGAAAAGAAATTGTCAACTAGAATTTGAAAGCAAGCAGAGATGACAGATGGTTTGAGAAATGGTGAGGACTGAAAGACGAGTGACTGCGATTGTCTCAATTCTAGGTTTCATTTTTGTGCTTTTGAGACGAGTGGTGGAATGAAAAGGATGGTGAAACTAAAACGACATTTTTAAAGTTTCTGCATAATTTTATGGAATGATAGGAGGAAAATATTAGAAGCGATAATCATCTTCATACTTAATTTTCTTACAATTCAGATGCTGATTTTAGATGACTTAGAACATGATGATGGAGAAATTGTGACGGCTGAACATCTGATTTCTTAATCTCATCCGTATGATGGAGGTCTTCTAATGATGATATTCTGATTATGGGGCTTAGATCTGAAAAATAGCTTCTCTAATTAGAAATACGGGAATCTGCCTTTATGGATTGTGTAAGAAAAATAGTTTTGCTAGAAGTACAGATTACGATTTGAAACTTTTATTTGTTCATCACACTGGGAAATTTAATTATTTAGAAGATCCTGTTTTGCAATGACAAAAATGAAAGTTATTCAATTTACTTTAAAGAATTAGAAGAAGCTATTGAAAATATTCCAGCGCATATTTTACTCATTTTGACTATGGCTGCAAGTTTGATGTGACGGTCGAAGAACTGAAAGACTTTGAACTCAACGTCCTGCCTGCCCTCTTTTCGCAAAATGATAGAGTAAACTTGACTTTTAAAACTGAATTGCAAGTCTATGTATTTCTATTATTATGAAGATATTTATACTATGCTCTATCTTTGGTGAAAGAATTGGGAGAGAAAAGTGTTCTGTTAGCTTAGATGCCATGTTAGAACATTTTTCATTTGAATTTTGACCGCATCAACCAAATCTCTAACGGCATTTGTCATAGGCGAAGGAGAGCTTAAGAGAAAAATAAGGCTAGGATATTGCTCCAGCCTTATACGTTTGTTTCTCACATCATCAGTAAAGTATTCATATTCTCTGATAATTAAATCATTTTCAAATTCAAAATATCACAGGATAGTTGGACCAAAAATCATTTTTGAGAATAGTAAACAACTGATTTTTCGTCTGTTGAAAAAGGCATAAACAGGAAAATTGAATGTGTTATGATGATAGGCTTGCCGAATCTAGAAAGGTAATTCTATTCCACGAATAGAGAAACCTTTTGCTCATGCAATTCCCAGATGACTGGATGTATTCTTTGCAAAAGTTTTCCAACTTTGATTTTTCCGCTCGAAAGAACAAGGTTAATGTCTCTAAATCGTTATTAGTGACTCCTTACTGAAACAATCTTTCCAGCAGGTTTCTCTGCGTTGTTGGGGTAAATCTGATTGAACAGTTCAGAAATTGGATAAGGATTTCTTTTGTCGGTACTCTCTACTGGATGATCGCTATGAATTAACCAACTAAATGGAGAATTCTGGCAGTTGCTAGATGTTACACTAAGGTTGCTAAGCAACCAAGAATCTTTTGGCTATTTTAAGTAAAAATTTGATACTGGCTAGTGATCTGCAGGAGATATCTTCACAGTTACAGGCTGATAGTCTCGAGCTAATTTCTGCAAAATTTCTTTAAAAGTGGCTGTGATAAGGGTAACTACTAGCTTCATCAATGCTACATTCTGCATGTGGTTCTGTTCCTCAAATGCTTCTGCAAATTTTGTGCTCATCAGTTTTAATGTTAAGTCCTTGAGATTTTTCTATTAGTGTTTTATTTATATCTGTCATAATAAAATTGTATCATAAAAGTTAGACAAGTTTCTCAAAGGATGATATTTACATCTGATTAAAACCCCGTTTCTGAAAAGAAACGAGAGGATAAGACCTAAATTATTTATGTGATAAACTTTAAAATATCACTGATATCATAGTCTGAAAGTTAGTTGGAAAGTCCTTCAGATAGATACTTATTTAGCTCATCTGCTCCATTTCCCGCTCTTAATATGAACCACTTGCTGTTGTTGGCGACATACGTTCCGTTAGATTTAAATGCAAATGTTGTCACCTGAAGCAAGAACACGGCATATGCACCGTCACCATTCTTTTGATTGTTGGAGCTCGTTAGCTTCATGGACTGGGTATACGACTTCTTATCATCATTATAGGTGGTAATGGTCATTCCATTGCTGTTAGTCAGCTTGAAGTCTTACCATTAACAGTAATTTTGGCTACCATCAGAGTAAGCAAGGAAGCCGGTATTTTCTTTGAAGAAGATTTCGTTGTCTTCTGTAGAAGAAGATTTGCATTGTTAGAAGTTGTTTCTCTGTTGTAGAAGAAGACTGACTTGTTGAATTGTGGACCACAAGCAGTCATTGTAGAAGGGCAGATGTGGAAGCATAGCAGTAAGTAGTATCTCTTTCTTTCTTATTCTTAACCTCCTAAAATTTTCCTTATTTTTAAACACAGTAACAGAATATTAAAGAAAACCGGAGTTGGACACAAAAGTAAAATATATTACCAAAATATTATAGTAAAAATCGATAAACCGACAGTATTTGAAGTTCAAACGAAAGCTAGAAATGCCTTAAAGACATTTCAGTGAAGAGATAGTTTTGCTATTTTCGTAGTATCACGATTACTAGCAATTACATACTAAAATTGTAATCGTTTTCTTTTAAATATCTTGATTTATTTTTACTAGAATGTCTATTTTTCCTTGAAAAACCTTGATTTTTAAGGTATCATAGGAATGTGAAAATAAAATAACTCAAAGGAGAGTAAAAATGTCAATTATTACTGATGTTTACGCTCGCGAAGTCCTAGACCACGCGTAACCCAACACTTGAAGTGAAGTTTATACTGAATCAGGTGCTGACGTGGTATGGTTCCATCTGAGCTTTACTGGTGAACACGAAGCAGTTGAGCTTCGTGATGGTGACAAATCTCGTTACGGTGGTCTTGGTACAAAAAGCTGTTGACAACGTAAACAATATCATTGCTAAAGCAGTTATTGGTTATGACGTTCGCGATCAACAAGCTATGGCTGACCGTGCGATGCTGCACGTGGTACCCAAATAAAGGTAAATTGGGTGCAAACTGCAATCCTTGGTGTATCTATTAAGCATGGCACGTGCTGCTGACTGACTACCTTGAAATCCACTTTATAGCTACTCTTGGATTCAACACTAGTTCTTCCAACCCAATGATGAACATCATCGGCGGTGGTTCCTCACTCCTGACGCTCCAATCGCTTTCCAAGAATTTATGATCGTGCCTGCTGGTGCACCTACATTTCAAAGAAGCTCTTCGTTGGGGGTGCTGAAATTTTCCATGCTCTTAGAGATCCTTAAACTCTCGTGGTCTTGAAACAGCTGCTGGTGACCGAGGAGGATTTGCTCCTCGTTTTGATGGAACTGAAAGATGGTGTAGAAACAATTCTTGCTGCTATTGAAGCTGCTGGTTATGTCCTGGTAAAGATGTGCTCCTTGGATTCGACGTGCATCATCAGGACTCTGAGCGAGAGAACGTAAAGTTTATGAGTGCACACTCAAATTCGAAGGTGAAGGAGCTGCAGTTCGTGCAGCTGATGAACAAATTGACTACCTTGAAGAGTGGTAAAACAAATATCCAATTATCACTATTGAAGATGGTATGGATGAAAAATGACTACGGATGGTTGGAAGAAGCTTACTCGAACGTCTTGGTCAAAAAGTACAACTTGTTGGTGATGACTTCTTCGTAACAAAATACTTCATATCTTGAAAAAGGCATCAATGAAGCTTGTGCTAACCTCAATCCTTATCAAAAGTGAGACCAAATTGGCACTCTTTACCGAAACATTCGACGCTATTGAAATGGCGAAAGAAGCTGGTTACACCGCCGTTGTATCAACCGTTCAGGTGAAACTGAAGATTCAACCCGTCGCTGACATCGCAGTCCGCAACTAACGCAGTCAAATCAAAGACTGGTTCCTTTCACGTACTGAGACCGTATCGCTAACACAACCAATTGGCTTCGTATCGAAGACCAACTTTGGTGAAGTAGCTGAATATCGTGGTTTGGAAATCTTTCTACAACTTGTCCAAGCCAATTCTGGTTATAACACGAACTTCCAGCTGAGTGAAACTAGTCGATCTTTATTAGTATCGATAAATTTAGGAGGATAATATGGATAAAATTGAAGAACTTGCTCGTATTATTCGAAATAGCCAAAATATAGTATGCGTGCAGGTGTTTCAACCGAAATCTCGCCATTCCAGATTTTCGTAGTTCTAGTGGTATTTACAATATTGAATTAAATCCAACACTTCACAGCAGAACAACTAGTTTCCTATACAATGTTTGAACATTATCCAAAAGCAGTTGATTTTTACAAGAAATATCTCATTTATCCTGATGCTAAAACCAAATGTAGCACACTATCTATTTAGCTCATTTAGAGATCGTAGGAAAACTCAAAGCGATTATCACACAAAATATTGATAGTTTACACACGAGATGGCAGGAAGTAAAATGTATTGAAACTTCATGGTAGTGTAGACCGTAATTATTGTACTAATTGTCATCGTTTTTATGATTTAAAGGATGAAATTGTTTGGAGTATTCTTATTGTGAGACTTGTAATACATCGTTAAGCCAGAGGTGACCTTTTATGAGGAATCCTGACAGACCGTTTTTAATCAGGCATCTAGGTTATTAGTCGAGCAGATCTGTTTCATTATTGAGGAATTTCGTTAGTTGTTTATCCTGGTATTAGTTTGCTCCGGTATTTTCAAGGAAGACAAAGGTCATTATCAATAAAAGTAGTGGTACATGATAATCAAGCCAGCTTTAATCATCGAGGGCAGATTGGCGAGGTGTTCAGCAGTTAAGGAAATTAATGATAATTGATTCGAAAATCAGCAAATGTATGGCATTAACTGTATTTTTAAAAAGGTAAAATTTTAAAATGTCCTTTATAATGAAATTTCTGAAATGTTTTTATAATGGAAATTTTTAAAATTTCCATTATAATAGACAAAAAGGAGTGAAAAGATGATGTATATGTTTTATTGAGATATTATTGAATAAAAAAAAATACAGGATCGAGCACAGGTACAACAGCAGTTACGGATTGATGAAAGAGCTGAATTGGCAATATCAGGACTATTTAATTTCCCCTTTACAGTCAAGCAACTGAGATGAATGCCTTGTTCTCACCGGAATTCTATATACTAATCATAGATCAGCTTTCTGTTGCATTTTCTCCCTATGAAATTGATTCGGTATTGGTGTTGAGAATGAGCAGAAATCAATAAAGAACAAAGTATAGGTTCCTGATGGTCCATATTGGTTGGCGAGAGAAGCCATTAATCATATCCACGACAAGAATGATTATGGCATCAATCACATTTCGAAGCAGCAGATGAAGTCACCTGACCGTCAATGCCATGTTAGCTGCGTAATTTTTATTCAGTCCAAGTGGACAGAAGTTCAATATGATGTACTCAAACAATTACTGATCAAAAAATATATATGATGAAACATTTTCGCATAAAAGAAATAGCAAGATTGCTCGACACTCCAAGTGCTTTTAATAAACGTATCAAGGCAAGTGGTCTAAAATTTATCTCAGAAATAAACGAGTTAAGAATCAGATATTAAAAGAGATATAAAGGAGGAGAGTAGGCATGTCTAAGTTGTGGGGTTTCAGATTTCTTCTTGCAAAATCAATCTTACTATTAACGTTGATAGCTCATGTCAGCTGATTTTCAATGGCAGAGCTAAAATATTGACTTAAAAGTCGGAAATTACCATTTAATGTTATCTAATCATTGTTTTCTTCCATTGCTAATGTTGAGTGTTCTTTTTCCAAAAAACAGTTTATATTTTGTTACCGTTTGGATTAGTCATGCAGTGATTGATTTTGAAATACAACAATACTCTCTACAGAAATAAAAGATTTACTAAACAAGTTTTTATTGTTGACCAATTACTGCATCTAATTTGTATTTTTCTTTTTACGTTTTATTAGCAAGCAAAATAAATCCACCTGGCTAAAAAACAGGCTTGTAGTTCAGACGCTTTATTTTAGCAGTAGTTGGAAACCGATTAATATTTCATTTAAACTTTCTTCAGTAGGTATCAGTCAAAAGGAGATAATCAAGATACTATAGCAGGTGCGGAGCAATGATTGGGATTTTAGAAGTTATATTATGGCTCTATCTCTCATATTTGGACAGTTCGCCTAGTTGGCTTTGTTTTACTGCTAAGTCAATTGCACGTTATAATAAAAATTTCTGGAAAGTCAATCCTTTGCAGAATACTATCTTAATGGCTCGCTTTTTACATGATTAGTGTACATCGTTTTTGGCTTTGCTCTATTTGTAATAGCAGCCAAAAGTTTCCAATTTAAAGGTAGAAGGTGTAAGAAATTTAAGACGAAGGGTTGACTGAGTAATCTATCATGCAGAGATTGCAGACAATAATTACAAAGATTGTTTTTCAATCTTAGACAAGTCGAGTCCAGTTCCCAAATAGTTTCTTGCTCCTGACATCAATTTGGCTCAGCTGATATTTGTTTGTAGATGATTAGGTTAGTGGCAAGGTTATCTGTATGAACTGCTCTTGTCTATTATTAACTTCATAGCTCAAGAGAAGACCATTTTCCCCAGCGTAAAAACTGCACAGGCCAGAAGTTGGAATAACTTCAATAACAGCTTGAGGAAATTTTTCGCACATTTCGAAAATTGCTGACAAACTAGGTTATTTCGATGAGCACAATGATTTGGCCATCTGCATAGCTCCGCTTTATGAGTTCATCAAAGCTGCAACAGTGATTTTTTTGCACCACGCGCCTTTGAAGTAACTCTAGCTTCCGTCTGGCTACCACACCATACGGATGTTAAGCAATCCTACAACAGCCCGACTAATTTGCTTAGTCGCCCATTTGACTAAGTTGTCAACTTTGTAAGAACAAAAAGTAACTTTGTTTTGCTCTGAGGGCTGTAATTTCTGTTACGACTTCTTCATAACTCACAAACCTGATCAATAAGAAATTCAGTTTTTGATGATCGTCATTCTCGCCGCCTGCAGAAAGAGAGTATCATCAATATGAATATTCATACTAGGATGTTCTTTCTAGATAAAGTTTTAGCCACTTGTGCGCTATTATGACTTCCTGACAAGGTTCCTGTAATAGGACCACAAAATATTTGAAGCGCCATCAAAAGCCTCTATGTAGTCATCTGGACTAGGGCAGGCTGATTTTGAAGCAGAAGAAGTGGTATACATTTTTCCATCATATCATCAATATTGAGCTGAGCATTATGTTATTTCATCATTTACTTGAATGGTCACGAACACTAAACAAGGTGTGTCACCAGCAATATTTTCGATAGTTCTATAATCACAACCTGAATCAGCCAAGCACCTTCAAGTCATTAAATTCTCACAGCAGTAAATTAGTTAGACATTGACAAAAGTTTTGTCTTTTTACAATTATATCATGAAATCTGTGCCTCTAGAAAGCCTTACAGTCATGGTTGTTGGCATCGTAGAAAGAAAGCAGGTCGGAACGTAAAATATCGATCCTAGAAAATTTAAAACATCAAATGAGGAATCGAATCGAATTACCAAAAGAATCATTGGAGATTTCTATTGCAATTATTGGAAAATAAAGAGTTGACCAAAATTACTATTTCTTGAATTTAGTAGAGGGCAGGCGTTTCACGCAGCTTTTATCGAAATTATGATTCAAAAGAAGAGATACAAGAAATTTTTCAACGAACAGTGTAAAAGATTACCGATAAACTGGAACAATTTAATATGAGAACAGAACTTATCAAGTATGGTTGTTTTGCTTAAAGAAGTCAGAAGCTCGAATTGTTAGTCTAGCGATAGACTACAATTTAGAAAACCAAGTTGATTGGCGCTGTGTTTGATATGTTAGAGCAACAAAATTATTCCAGAAACAGAGGTCATGCGCTACATGAATTCTTTTGGAGTTCGGCGGTGGTTTCTACGTTTTGACGAATGGATTAAAAGACGGTATGAGGGTTCCGGCAGAGAAGATTGCATCGCTCGGACTTCCGCTTTTTCCACGTCGAAAGCAATGGTAAATCGAGTGATGAATACGACAATGAGGTGTAAATATGGTTACAAAAGATTGGCTAGATGATTATTTTGCGCGCAAGCTCTCTTGATTGCTAATCACCAACCTGCAAGCGAGCGAGTGTGGGAGCGGTTACGTAAAGCGAGAAATGTTATTTCAACAGGATATAGCCGGTTCTGTTTCGTGAACGGAGCACTGCATTGACTGCATGAACGTTTGACGCTTTTCTGATGGGCACTGTGTGGAGAAACTCCACATGCAGAAGTGAATATGCGATTTTACAAGGTGCAGAGCGTGGAATCCCAAAAGCTATTGCTTTATGTCACGCATTTCTTTGCCTCACTGTCAGACTACAGCTCTGCATGTAGGCTGCAAAGCGAGTGGTGTATATCAATCCAATAACTGCATGGACGACTCACGCTCGTTATTTATATATAGAGGAAAGTCGAGTCAGTGCATTTGTACATTGAAAAGTAAAAGGAAGCAATCTCAGAGCTGATTTGATTGATAACTCCTAGAGTGTAGCATTTAGTTTCTATGAATACAAAAGGAAAGAAAAGTATGAACAGAAGAACAATCAAAAAGCCTGGCAAGCATTGTTTCGATGGGCAGTATTCAGCTTGCAAAGCAATTAGTTTTTCAAACTAGACCAAGACAATTATAGTACACTGAATTCTAAAAGCATATACTGTCAGTAGAGATTTTATGTTAGCTCCGTCACTCAAAGACTACTAGCTCATGCTGTGTCTCGAAAAGAACCTAGAAGAACAGCACATAGGCTTACATCAACCAGCTATGGTCGGTCGAGAGTTAGAAGAACATTTTCAGAAAGGCTCTGATTTGATAATGACAGTAGCTGACAATTATTACAAGAGCATTTCCCTGATGATGTACTAAAGAAATCAGTCAATTTGTACGAACAAGGATATTTACAGTTCAAACTTGGAAAATATTTCGTCTTGCAGAAGAGCTGCTTTACAGGCAAACACTAAATTTAGCATTGCAGACGATGATTTAGTCAACCATGCTTGTGCTTATCGCGCCTTGGCCGAGGTAATGTTAGCTAAAGAGATATAAAACATGAGCTAAGTCTTATGTTCAACAAGCACAATGGCGTGTTTTTGAAGAAGCAGGTGATGGCGTCGCGATGACAGAAGAAGGTTTGATGCACAGACGTAGCAATACGATGAAAATTTTCATAATGTTTATGAGATAAAGGATATTCTAATGTAAAAAGTTAGAGTATTTTTCTTTAGAAACTGCGTCATATTGAACAGCAAACTCCTGTTGTACAAGTAGAGCTCTCGACTCGCACAACACATCTTCTTAAAACCAGACTTCTAAGCAAGTGAAGTCGGAATGGAATTGAACCAAAAGAACTCTGTATAGAAATGGCTAGCACAGAGGCTTTTCTTCATTGGCTCACTTTGCGTCTGTCGTTGAAATTTTAGAATTGTCTCTGTTTTATATTATTAGGTAGCATATATAAAATGAAAGAATGTTGCTTCTTCCATTTTTATGGACATCATAAGCACTACATTTAGCATAGAAGTGTTGTTAGTAAATCCATGCACCCAGTCGTAGTAGGGCTGGACCCGGCGTGAATTGTTTTCATTTGTAGGTTGCTGCTGTGCATATTAATCCGAAAGGAATGAGGTTTTCTTGTCTTTATCCGAATACGCCGAACATTATCTTTGTGGTCGAGTGATAAAGGATGAGTCGTTGCACAAGCACGACTGCATGGTAAAGAGCAGTGTCATACTGTGGCAGTTAGCTGAAGAGTGGGATAGTAACTCCAACAATAACAGCTGGAAGAGTAGCCAATACACTCAGAAAAGAAATCATACACTGGCCAGATACAAGCAGTCAGTGAAAGACAGACTGACTAGCAATAAGGAAAAAGGTTGGTGAGAAGCCAAGAACAACACCCGCGCTGGCTGCAAACTGGCTTTGCCACCCTTTAAATTCTGCGAAAATAGGGAAAGGCGCCTGCTACGGCTAATCATGGCCAAAAATATGGAGGAAATTCCATTTATATGAAGAAAAAGAGGAGTAGAGCTTCGCAAATGTCCCTTTACATGCAAAAGCAAAGGTGAGAATTCCTGCTCCAAGTACATCGAAAGGCATTGGTTGTCCTGTATTTCCACCTCCATATTCACGGAGATAGAAAATACTTTGTCCAATCCAAAGTCCGGCAGGGATTGGAACCAATCTAAATAAGTTACTATCATCAATGTAAAACAATCTCTCACTCATGTTTTTATGATACACATGAATTTTAATTTTGATTGGGCATGGTGAAGAACATTTTGCTAAAATTTGGTCTCAGGGCTGAAAATTCGCTGATTTCACACGATACTTTCGGATCTTGCAAAAATTCACTCAAAACTTGTAAGATAGAAAGGATGAATGATTCAGGAGGTTCCTAGGTAGGAAATCAATATTAACAATTATAAATGATGCTATGTCAAGTATCTGGTTAAGATTGGATGTCAGTTCGTAAGCGTCTGGGTATGTATATCGGGTCAACTGGATGCTACTGGGCTTCACCATTTAGTTTGGGAAATTGTTGACAATGCATGTTAAGATGAAGCTCTGTCCGGATTTGGTGACAGATTGATGCAACAAATTAACAAAGACGGAAGTTTAACTGTCAGTGATCACGGTCGAGGAATGCTAGTTGGTAGTGCACGCTATGGGAATCTGACAGTGGAAGTTATCTTTACAGTGCTCCATGCTGTGTGTGGTCAGGTCAGGTTGCAGATCCGGAGGACTCGCGGGGGTCGGCGTCATCTGTCTGGTCAATGCGCTGTCTAGTTGGTTAGAAGTTGAAACTCACACGTGACGGTACAACGTAGTAAACAACGTTTTGAAAATGGGTGGTGCTGAGTATCGACTCGAGAAAATTAGTCAGCACCCAAACTCAAAACAGGGCACCAGTGACCTGCGCCACGATCTACAATTTTCTCAACGACAGATTTTAAATACTAACACTATTTCAGAATCGGCTCAATGAATCAGCCTTTCTATTGAAGAATGTTCATCTTCTGACGAGACGAGCGAACAGGGTGAAATGGTTGATTTTCATTACGCGAAATGGAGTACAAGATTTTGTTGCCTATCTAAACGCAGATATGAAACATTGACACTCTAGTTCCAGATACTGAAGGGAAGACGCCGGGTTTTCAAGTGGAGGCTGGTCTCCACATATAACGACGGTTATTCAGACAATATCCTTTCTTTGTTAATAACGTCCGTACTGTGTAGATGAGAGAACACATGAGACGGGACTTCTGTCCGCCATTACCAAGGTCATGAACGAATATAAGAGAAAGACCGACTGCTGGCAGATGGATATCTGGAAGCGCCCTGACTATCGTGAGGGTCTGCAGCCGTCCTTTCTGATCTTAGTGCGCCGGAAGAGCATCGCAGGTTTGAGGACAGACTAAGGACAAAGCGAGAAGCCCACTGGCCTCGACCTGCAGTGGATCTGATCGTATCAGATAAGTTGACCTTCTTCTGATGGTGGAAATGGTGACTGGCTTCTACGGATCCGCAAAGCAATCAAATGCTGCGTGGATGCGAGTGAGAAGCTGCTCGTAAAGCTTCGGGGATGAAAGCGAAATGGTACAGAAAAGCAAAGAAAGATAAGGGATTACTTTCGGGCACCGACCCCAGCTCTGGCCCAAAAATCCAGCAAAGAATGAGCTCGGCCTGGTCGAAGCGATTCTGCAGGCGGATCTGCTAAGCAGGGCGTGACCGCAAGTTTCTGGTGCACCTCGCCTCTGCGCGGCAAGGCCATCATCGCGCAAAAGCCAAAATGGCAGATATTCTCAAACGACGAAATTAACACCCGCGACGGCTACACTGACTGGTGCGGGTGTTGGATCTGAATTTCACTGGAGGATGCAAAGCATGACACGCTATCACCGCGACCGGATGCGGATACGGATGGCGTGTCATATCCAGACGCTCTTGCTAACCTCTCTTACCGCTGCAGGCGTCCACGGTTGAAGCGTACGCCTTATATCGCTCTGCCACCGCTTTCGGCAAGACGTCTCCAGCGCAAAGCGCAAAATGAAGTTGTCGAACATGCTTGGACAGACGGTGAGTTAGAAGACTATGCAAGAATTGGCAATAGGCTGCTATGCTAGCGCAGCCACAAAGGGCTTGGAGGAAATGAATGCCGACCAGCTCTGGGAAACCACGATGAATCGGAAACAGAGACACTCATCTATTCGCGTCACCATTGACGACGCAGCCCGTGCTGAGCGCCGCGTTAGCACGTCCTCATGGAGACAGTCCCGCCTCGCCGTAAAATGACTGAAAAGAGTACGTCAAGTTTACGCTTGAGGAGAGTGAGATGGTATTTTGAGACAACCTCTCAAAGGCTTGGTTGTCGCATCTTAACAAGTAAATTCACACTACTTTTATTAAATATTCTTGATGATGACTTTGTACAAGTGAAGCTTTATCAAAGATGTGTAGATATCTTTTGTTATTGTGAGGGTATAGGCGTGTGCCAGACTGATGTTTTTAGTGACAGCGTAGGTCTTCGACGAGAAACAGAAACTGAAATGTTAGATTTAATTTTGCAAACCGCAGCTCTTATGAATCGACGCGTCGCCATGTCTCGCTCATGGACAACCTCAATGCCCCTAAGGACGAGTTTCAAGACTGCGATGTGGCTCCACATTGTGGATAATTTGGATGATCTCGTGACTGACCTTGTTTCGTTGGACCAACTTTGACAAACGCAATATCGAGCAGCATAACGTAATTTGATCATCGTCGCCTCTATCTCATGCTCTTTAAAGATGGCAATCTGATGATTGGACCCTCGTCCCAAGGAGCACATAGAATGGGTGATAGTGAAGCGGATTTTACGGTGATACGACCCGCAGGGCCCTTTCAGCCTTATGTACCGACGCCAGCGCTATTGGACGGCTCCAGCTAGTCGACTGACTTGACAAGTCCTGCAATGAATTTTGGTGGGTATCAGCCTATGTGGTCAAGGGTATTCATCGAAACCACCCTGTTCATGCGACGGATCATCTGTATGGAATCATGCCAGCAAGAATTGCTCGCTTTTAGCTTGGCAGGTAGCAGGGATAAGGGACGCTGATATTGGCAAGAACCACAAGTCCTCTTCCGGTATTTGCCAGCTGAGAAAGAGAAAGAATTTGAGCCTGGCTTTGGACTTTTCTGATCAAGAAAATTCACCAAATCTCTTCTTGCCACATTGAACTCTTCCACAAAGAATCACAAAGCCTCGCCTAAAACTGGCTTCCTTATGACAAAGAAACCGCAGAGAAAATGATTCAGTATGTCTGAAGAGAGGCTTAGTTTCTAAAAACTAGCTTTTACAGCTTTAGGATTTATTAGTTCACCAGGCTGCCACAGACAATTATTATCAAAAACCTCTTTAGTGGAATTGAACACGCCCTAAAATGTTGCGTGAAAAACTCCCTTATTACTAATTAAAATATATGTTTTAAATACTTTAAACCACAGAAAGGATAGTTTAGCCACTTATTAGTAACTGAACACGGACTAATTTCGTAAAATATCCTTTATTTTATATTACTCACATTCTTTGAAAGGAGTTGAACACGCCTAATACTGTGAAAAGATAATTTCTGTAGAGCACTGCTCACCGCAATAATTTCCTATTTTCACTTTGTATTTTACGCTCTGTATCCTATATGAGTAACATTCAAAACATGTCCCTTGAGGACATCATGGGAGAGCGCTTTGGTCGCTACTCCAAATACATCATTCAAGAGCGAGCTTTACCGGATATTCGTGATGGCTTGAAGCCTGTGCAGCGCCGTATTCTCTATTCAATGAACAAGGACGGCAACACTTTGATAAGGGCTACCGCAAGTCAGCCAAGTCGGTCGGGAACATCATGGGAATTTCCATCCACACGGTGATAGCTCTATCTACGATGCTATGGTCTCGTATGTCTCAGGATTGGAAAAATCGCGAGATTCTTGTCGAAATGCATGGAAATAACGGTTCTATGGATGGGGATCCGCCAGCGGCTATGCGTTATACTGAGGCGCGCTTATATTGAGATTGCTGGGCTATCCTTCACAAGATATCGAGAAGGATACAGTGCCTTTTGTCGGAATTTTGACGACAGGAAAGAACCAACCGTATTGTTCAGTTGCTTTTCCGAATCTTTTGTTTAATGGCGACGCGAATTTCGCTGGTTATGCAACAGACATTCCTGCTCACAATCTGGCTGAAGTCATCGATGCAGTGGTCTACATGATTGATCATCCCAAAGCCAAGGTGACAAACTCGATGGAGTTTCTGCCGGGTCCGGACTTCCGACAGGAGCCATCGTCCAAGGCCGAGACGAAATCAAAAAGCCATATGAGACTGGTGTAAAAGGTCGAGTTGTAGTGCTCAAGAACTGAGATTGGAAAAAGCTGAGCAAAAGAGGAAATTGTTGTTACGAGATTCTTGAGATTAATAAGGCGGTTCTGGTCAAGAAGATTGACGATGTGGCGGTCAATAACAAAGCGGCCGGCATTGCTGAGGTACGGACGAGTCCGACTCGAGACGGTCTTCGCATTGCTAATGAGCCAAGAAAGATGCTATACTGAGCTGATTTCAACTATCTTTTCAAGTGCACTGATTTGTGTTAATTTCACCAACATGGTAGCTATCATATCAATTTTACGCCTCGTTTGGTGGGGATTGTACCAAATTCTTGACCAGTTACATTGCCCACCGCAAAGGATATATTGAGTCTAGCTTGCTGTTTTGACAAGGCCAAGGCTGAGAAGTGGCTCCATTGTGGAAGGGTTAATTGGAGTTACTGATTTTAGATGAAGTGATTGTACCCATTCGATGCTTCAGAAAACAAAGCAGATGCCATGAAAATCTTCAAAGTCAGTGATGATTTTACTGAAGACAAGCAGAAGCCATTGTCACGCTTCAACCTTTTATCACGTTTGACCATCACTGACGTAGTAGTTCTGGGAGGAGGAAGAAGCAGATCGCGCGAGAAAATTGTAATGTTGGCTGCCATTATAGGCGATGGCAAATGACGTACAATTGATGAAACGTGAACTGTGAGGTCAAAAGAAAATTTGGTAATCTTTCGTCTTAGTGAATTGCAAGATACGCAAATGCTATGGAAATTGATACAGCAAGTCTGATTGTGGAAGAAGAAACATTTGTTAGTGTCACTCGTAGTGGTTACCTTAAACGCACTAGTCCGCGCTCTTTCAATTCATCAACGCTTAATGAGGTCGGTAAGCGGGATGATGACTCATCTTATTTTTCGTCCATTTAGCAAAGACTACTCATGATCTTTTGATTTTATCAATCTGGCAATGTCATCTATCGGCCGGCATGAACGCAGATATTCGCTGGAAAGAAATCGAACATATCAGTCAGACGATTACCAATTTTGAGACGAATGACAGTAGTGGCTTTATGCAGAAGTGGTTGATGATTTTGACGAAGAAACTTATTTTGCAGTAACAAAACTAGGACAAATCAAGCGCGTGGAGCGAAAAGAATTTAGCCCTTGGCGAACCTATAAATCCAAGTCGGTCAAGTTTGCCAAATTAAAAAATGAAGATGATCTAATTATCGGTATTTCCAATTAAGCTAGATGATGTCATGCTAGGACGAAGAATGGCTACGCCTTATGATTTTAATGTTGCAGAGGTACTGGTTGTGGTGCTAAAGCAGCAGGTGTTAAGGCTATTAACCTTTAAAAAGGACGATGTACGAGTGGCAGCCCTTTTATCGCCAACACTGCCTGTTTTTATCTCTTGACCCAGCGCGGTTCCTCAAACGAATGGCACTACAGGCATTCTCAGCACTAGCCGAGCAAAATCTGAGGGCTTCAAGTCATTAGAGAGCTCAGACCAAAACCGCATCGTGTTTTTGCAGCTGCCTGTTTTGGAGAACAGCCTAGAATCCCGGATCTCTTTAGTCTAGAAACCCCAACAATAGAAGAAGAGCAAATTTTGTCCATAGTTTCTAACAAAGGAACTACTACGAAGTGAACCTCACTGATCTTAGCTTGTCTGAGAACCGGTACGGTAGTTTCATCTCAGATACGATTTCTGATGAAGAAGTGTTTTCTGCAAATCTTAATAATTGAAAATCAGCCTCAGAGCTGATGGTGTTCATATAACTGAAATTAAAAATTTTCAGAATTTTACAAAAACCATTGAAAAGATCTAAATTAGTAAAATAAAAACATAAATCTAAAAAGGAGAATGTTATGTCAGTAAATCTTGATTGGGAAAATCTTGGTTTTTCCTATATGAAATTGCTGCACGCTATCTTGCCTATTATAAAAATGGGCAGGGAAAGGGGGATTGACTGAAGAAGCAACTCACATATGTCCGAATCATCTCTTGCCTTCATTATGGACAACAGTTTTTCGAAGGAATGAGTTTATCGTACAAAAGATGGTAGTGCAGTTGTTTCGCCCAGATCAAAATGCAAAACGCCTACAACGTACATCAGATCGCTTTTAATGCTACAAAGTTCCGACAGATATGTTTGTAGATGCTGGAAACAAGTGGTTCAAAGCGACGAAGATTAGTTCCGCTGCATGGGAACAGGAGGAACTCTTTATATCGTCCATTATTGTTGGGAGTTGGCGACATCATTGCAGTAAATCCAGCAGATGAAAATTTTACAGTGTTTGCATGCTGCAGGAAATTTAGAGTGGCTGACTCAACAAACTTTATTGTTTTCGATAAGTATGATCGTGCAGCCCCTCTATGGACAGGGCAGCCAGTCGGTGGAACGCAGCAAGTTTACTTGCAGGACAAATGGCACGAAAGAAAAATTCTCAGATGTTATTTATTTAGATCCAGCTACTCATACGAAGATAGAAGAAGTAGGTTCTGCAAATTTTCTGGGATTACCAAAGACAATGAATTTGCGACACTGTATAGTCCATCCATCCGCCTCTCATCACAAAAATATCTCTCCTATACTTAGCAGAACATCGTTTAGTTTAGAAAAGCGATCGAAGGAGGATGTCCCGATTGATAATTCTAGACTGTTTTGCTGGAAGCGCAGCTTGCGGTGGCAGCAGCATAGATCATTCCAATTGCGTGTATCTGTGCATGGCGAGGATCTGCCTTTTGTGAGAAAGGAGAGACCGAGGTAGCTCGATCTACCTGAAAACTTTATGATGAACTCATCATGGTACTCAATGGCGATGTTGAAGCACCAGAAGGATGGGTTGTAAAAGCTTTCAAAATTTCTGGAACTGTTCCTCTTCATTGAGGATAGTTTTTATTTTCACGTATTGCTTGCTAGTTTTCTTATGCAAAAGTTAGAGATTTGAAAAGAGGTATTTAAGGAGTGAGAGAAAAGATAAAACAGACTCAAACCCAATTAGTAGCTAGCCAAGCAAAAGCAGTGAAATGAACAATATGAAGGCTGTATTTTGCCAATTGGTGAGGTCATTGGGCACGGCGAGTTTGATGGACAACTTTGCTATCATATGAAAAATGCTGATAGCTTTTATACTGAGCTGCAGTGGACAGTTTCGATTGAAACATATAATCTGAGTAAAGTAAATGCTTGTATTTTCTTTCAATGGCACGGGTATACTAGCGCTGTTGATTGGCAGGAGGAGGTAGCGAAGAGGCTAAACGCGGCGGACTGTAAACTCCGCTCCTTCGGGTTCAAATTGGAAATCCCTCCCTCCATATGAGCTGCACTCTAGCCTTTAAAAGTAGGTTCAGCATTCTGGGGTATAGCCAGCGGGTAAGGCGCGGACTTTGACTCCTCATGCGTTGGTTCGAATCCAGCGCACCAGTGCCCAGGTAATATATCAGATAAATGGTAGCATCTTAGGGTATTTTTATTTTCTTTATAGGTGCGAAACGTTAAAGATAGTCTGTCGATCACGTGCAGTGCTTAGGAAAATATTATAAGTATGCTGGCTAGAAAAGCTTGATTGCTGGAGCGATAGACGAATGAATCTGAAAGATTTGCTCAAATAGTGTTAGCCAGCTGTGCCATGTGTGACGTGACTGCTGAAGCATTGTCTAGCTGCTGACGCAGTTACAAGCCACGCTAATGTTGCAATCGCTGAACTGGTGTGTTGGTGTGGTGTAAGAACCTCGCGAATTGGACAAACAATCGTGATGTTGACATTAACGACCTGTAAAACCAGGCGGTGCACTTGAATTATTGGTTTCGTTCGTCAAGTAGTTGGTAAAGATACCGATACAGTTACTTACTTGTATCTACGCCGTCTAGGAAGCCCGGCAAAGGCATGACAAGTTAGTCGACGACGTAGATAGTTGTCACCGTGTGCGAATCCTGCAGTTATGGGTGGACTTTGCAGTAGAGTTTGAAGCGACTCTTGGTTTTCATTCCAGCTTCAATGTTAGATACCCGCCGTGTTGGGATTACATGATCGTTTTTGTTGTCAAGAACTTTCAAAGCAAAATTAAAGTAGCAGATCCAAAAGAAACCGTTTCATCCTTTCAGCGCCGCGAAGTAGTGGAAGAGCGGCACGTGCCGAAGCGACGATAGCAAATTAGCTGTTGCAGATATCGTGATCAGCGTGTTTTGTGCAATCGCACTACAAGTCTTTGGTGCTTTTATCGACCTTTGCGTGGACGGTCTTGTTCACTTGACGGAATTATCACATGAACGCAACGTTTCACCTAAACTCAGCTGTGCTGAAGCTGGTATGCGAAATCAAAGCTAAAAGTGCTTTGATTTAAATGGAAGAGGCAGGCCGTGCATCACTTTCTGCGCATAAACCCCCGGGCCGCGATGGTGTTGAACAAAAACTTGCTGCGGGTGATGTTATCGAAGGTACGGTTAAACGTTTGACAGATGGTGCATGTGTTGGCGGCCAGGCATTGATGGACTGGTCTCTATCTCCCAAATTTCACATAAACGTGTTGAAAACCAGATAGATGCGAGTGTGTCAAGAAGTAACGGTCAAAAGTTTCTGATGTTAATGCTGATGCAGAACGTGTATCACTTTCTATCAAAGCTCTTTGAAGAACGTCCAGTTCAAGAAGATGAACAAAAAGAAAAACGTCAATCACGTCCTCGTCGTCCAAAAACGTCAAGAAACGCGACTTTGAACTCCCAGAAACTCAAACTGGATTCTCAATGGCTGACTTGTTTGGCGATATTGAATTATAATGAAAATAAAAAGGATTGGAATCTATCATTTCAATCCCTTTTTACTTGTTATTTTCACAACTTTTTGTGAGTAATAAAATGGTTGCCACCCTTAGTGTAATGGATATCTACGTAAGATTCCGGTTCTTGAGATGGGAGTTCGATTTCTCAGGGTGGATTGTTTGTTAATTATTTAAAATTCTCTGTCTAAAAACAAGAATTTTTGTATACAGGAAGGGATTTCGAATGCCTGTAAAATTGATTGCCCATGCTGAGTGAAAAGGACGGAAACTATTTGCTCATTAAACGAAGTGAGGTAAACAGCGGTTTACCAAATATACACCCAGAATATTGGGATATTCCAGGAGGAGGTGGAGAAAATGAATTACTCACGAGACGGAGCTATGTGAAGTGATGGAAGAAGTTAATCAAAAGGTACAATTAAAGTTTGACTTTCATGAAGATAGCTGCTACGATAAGGCAAAGGGTGTCGTTTTTACCGTTTAGTTTTATCAGCAGAATTACTTGAACATAGAAAAATTCAACTTGATGCAGAAGAACATACAGCATCTCGCTGATTCGGACTCATCAGATATGAAAGGTGAAAAAATGTTTCCTATTTAAAGGATATATTGGAATAAATTGATAAAATGTAAATTGAGGGAAAGATGAGTACTATAAAATTGATTTGTATAGCATCATAACTTTTATAGTACTTATGAGATACAAAACCCTTGATTTACCAAGGAGTGAGATAAAAATCTCATTAGTTTTAGCCGCTGAGGCAAATTCTCTTTAGGAGAGCATCGTTAATGATGTCTTTTAATTGTTTAGCAGAAGCTTGCATTTTTAGCTTTTCAGCATCATTCAATGATGTTGACTGACGGACAATACCATGTGCGCCAACAATGCTGGTTGACCAATATAGCAATCAGTAACACCAGGATATTGACCTCTTGAAGACCGAAAGTGGAAGAACTGAATTTTCATCATCAGGATAGCTTTTGTAATACGAGCTAAAGTAACTAGGATACCATAGAAAGTTGCACCTTTTTACTGATAATTGAATATGCAGCGTCACGAACGCCTTCAAATAAGTCAACCAATTCAGCAGCATTGAAGTTTTCTACATCTTGAAGATAGTTTTCGTGTTAACACCTGCAACGTTAGCATGTGACCAAACAGCGAATTCTGAGTCACCATGTTCACCCATAATGTAGCATGGACAGAACGAGCATCTACATCTACTTTTTCAGCAAGTGCTGACGGAAACGTGCTGAGTCAAGAGAATACCTGAACCAATAACACGTTCTTTAGGGAAACAGAGAATTTCCATGTTGAGTAAGTCAAGATGTCAACTGTTAGCTAGCCAAGGAAAATACCATTAAATCCTGACTCAACAATTTTGGTAACATCTTTGTTGATGCGAAGGTTTTTCCAACCAGTGAAGCACGAGTTTCACCTGGTTTTTAGGGTAGCACCAGTCAAAACGACAAGATCTGCATCGTGCGCATCAGCATATTCTGCTGAATAGATTTTTCTAGGTGAAGGAGCGCAGGGCTGGCTAAGTGTCCCTGGCATCCCCTTCAGTCTTTTCCTTGAAAATATCAACGATACCAAGTTCTTGAGCGATACCTTGGTTGACAAGAGCAAATGCGTAAGAAGAACTATAGCACTGTCACCAACATAGGATGACTATGTTGTTTAGTAAGAGTCATTTGCTAAGCATCTCCTTTAATTTATTGAGAACACGTCCCTACAACTTCATTCTATCACTTTTGTAGTAATTTGTCACGGATATAATACATATTATCTTATGTAAACGTTTTTATATTCATGGTGTTTACTGGAAAAAACTGAATTTATGTTATAATGATAGTCATATAAATTGAAGAGAGGCATCAATGCAGGATAATAATTTAGTCAATGTGAACTTAACGAGCGAAATGAAGACGAGTTTTACCGATTACGCCATGAGTGTCACTTGTGGCTCGTGCCCTTCCTGATGTTCGCGAGATGGTTCAAAAGCCCGTTCATCGAAGAATATTGTATGGAATGAATGAACTAGGTGTAACCCCTGATAAACCACATAAGAAATCTGCTCATCACGGGTGATGTATGGGTAAATATCACCCACATGGAGATCTCTATTTATGAAGCTATGGTGCGGATGGCACAATGGTGGTCTTATCGTCATACTGTTAGTAGATGGTCACGGAACTTTGGTTCTATGGATGGGGACGGCCCGCCGCGCAACGGTACATAGTGCTCGTATGAGTAAAATTTCTGAAATGTTGCGCGACATTAATAAAAATACAGTTGATTTTGGATAACTATGATAGTAGTGAGCGTGAACCATTAGTCTTACCGTCGCGTTTTCCTAATTTGCTGGTCAATGGAGCACCTGGTATTGCTGGGGATGGCTACCAATATTCCTCCTCACAATCTTGGTGAAACCATTGATGCCGTTAAATTGATCATGGACAATCCAGATGTAACAACGCGATCTTATGGAAGTATTACCTGACCAGATTTTCCAACAGGTGCTTTAGTAATGGGAAGGTCAGGTATTCATCGTGCGTATGAAACCGGTAAGGGTTCCATTGTTTTACGTGCTCGAACAGAAATCGAAGAAACTAAATCTGGACGTGAACGAATTGTTATCACTGAATTTCCGTATATGGTCAACAAGACAAAAGTCCATGAACATATCGGCCGGCTGGTTCAAGAAAAACGGATCGATGGAATTACGGCAGTCCGCGATGAATCTAATCGAGGAGGTAACCATCATTGAAGTAAAGCGTGATGCAAGTGCATGTGATCTTGAACAACTTGTTCAAATTAACGCAAATGCAAAACAAATTTCAGTTTCAATATGTTAGCAATTCAAAACGGAGGCCTAAAATTTTGTCTTCGTGAAAATTTTACTAGCTATATTGAACATCAAAAAGGAAGTGGTAATATCGTTCGGACGGTTTTTGATAAGGAAAAGGCTGACACGTGCCCATATTTTAGCAGGTTTGCTGATGGCAGTCTTGATCGCGCTGATGAAGTCATTCGCATTATTCGAACAGTGAAACCGATGCTGAAGCACAAGCGTGAAATTATGTCACGTTATGGAGTTATCTGAACGTCAAAGGTCAAGCACTCTGGATACTTATGCGTCTTCACGTCATTTGACAGGATTGGAGCGCGATAAGATCCAGTCATGAATATGATGACTTAGTGAGAATTAATTGCAGATTTGATGGATATTTTGTCAGTAAAACCGGAACGAGTAGCTACCATTATCAGGAAGCAGCTGAAGAGATTAAACGTAAGTTCTCTGACGAACGTCGCACGGAATTAATGGTTGGTGAAGTATTATCTCTAGAAGACGAAGATCTCATCGAAGAAACTAATGTTTTAATCACTCTTTCCAATAAAGGTTATATTAAACGGTTGAATCAGGATGAATTTACTGCACAAAGACGTGGGGGCCGTGGTATTCGGGCGAACGGGTGTGAAAGATGATGATTTTGTTCGTGAATTAGTCTCTACCAGCTCTGCACGATCGCTTACCTCTTCTTTACCAATAAAGGAGCGTGTTTATCGTTTGAAAAGTTACAGAAATTCCTGAATATGGTCGTACTAGCTAAAGGATTACCACTGTCAACTTATTGAAATTGGACGAAGGTGAAACGATTCAGACAATCATCAATGTTCAAGCTGAACCACAGTGTATCATTCTTATCTTTTCTTCACTACACGCCATGCGTGTGGTAAAACGAACTAGCGCAACAGAATTTGTACTATTCGTCAGAATGGCTAAAAAGCTCTGAATTTAAAAAGAAGAAGATAGGTGAGCGATTAACGTCTTTTTGACAAATGGACAAGCGGACATCAGTATTGGAACAAAAATAGGCTACGCTGTACGTTTTAACGAAAACCAAGTTCGGAATATGGACGAAATGCGACTGGTGTGCGAGGAGTAAATTGCGTACGGATGACCATGTTGTAGGCGCTAGTGTCATTTCAGATAATCAAGAAGTATTAGTTATTACTGAGGTTATGGTAAGCGAACTTTAGCCAGTGAGTATGCTACAAAGAGTCGTGGCGGAAAAGGAATGAAAACAGCTAATATTACTGAGAAAAATGGTCCATTAGCAGGCTTGATGGCCGTGAATGGTGATGAAGATTTGATGATTGTCACGAATACAGGGGTCATCATTCCTCGAACAGATATGTTGCTAATATTTCTGTGACAGGCTGCATTGGAGCTTTTAGGTGTTAAAAGTAGTGCGCTCGATATGGAGCACAGAGTTGTTAGCTACAAAGCGTTGCAGCGGATAATGAAAAGAAGAGGGATGAAGTCGACTGGACAAAAGGAACAGTCGTGTCATCAAGAAGAGCCGTAATAAAGAAAAATATTCTAATTAACATCATTGCGACATTGTTAATTATTGTTGCACTTGCACTATAACCCTTCTATTCGTAATATGATTATGGTTTGGCATACCAACGTATCAGGTTGGCAATGTTTCAAAAGATAAGATTAATCATTATACAAAGCCAAAACTAAGCTTAGTTTTGACAGCAGTGAAATCATTATCAACAGAAGATGTGATTACGCTCAGCGGCGAGCTCAGCAATTACCAGTTATTGGAGGAATTGCTATCCCAGAACTTTCAATGAATCTACCAATTCCTTTAAAGGCTTGGATAATGTAGAGCTTTGTGTATGGTGCAGGTACCAGAAATGAAAGGCATGGAAATGGGAAAAGGGAACTATGCCTTGGCTGGTCATCGTGTGTTGGGATTACAGGTGCAAAATGTAATATGCTATTTTCTCCTTTAGATCGTGCCAAAAGTGGAATGAAATTTACCACGACAGATAAAGAAAATTTATACCTACTCTATTACATCCGTTGGGAATGCTGGCTGATGGAAGTAGATGTGATCAACCGACCGCGAAGGTGTGAATGAAGTGACCTCCAGTAACATGTGAAGAGTGCAGCAGCAACATCTCGCACGATTGTCAAAGGAACACTAGATGGAGAAACGCCTTGTAGCAAAGGGGCATCAAAGAAATTTTAAAAAGGCATTTAGCAAAACACATATAATCAAATGCAGTGCATAATATAAAATGAGCTATTGAAAAATTAGCTCATTTTATATTGAAAGTATAGTGGCGGATGACTCAAATCATACATAAGTCATTAAGATTTTCAGCTAAAGTTGGATGAGTAAAATTTCGTTTTGTGAAACAAGTATGTGGAATCTTATTGTCCATAGCTACAGTTATTATGTTGATGACTCTTGGTACTTTATGCGAAGATAGTCGCACCATAGGATTTCCTTTGTTTCCTATATTGACAACAGCTTTGTAAATGCTCCTCTGAGATCAGTCAGCATTAACATGTCCGCGCTGGCATAGCTGGAAACTGGAATTCTCTGCTTGCATAAGGTAAGCCTTTGTTCTTTTCGCTTGCGCACTTCAGTTAGGCCAATTTGAGCTTGGCGAAGGGTGATAAACATAGTAGTCGGTACATACGGATCGTCAGTGTACAAAGAACCATCGCCTGTCAGATAATTGTGAGACAACATGGACCACTGCTGTCTCAATGAGGACACTTAGGTAAATTGTGCTCCGTCTACATTGACATCTCCAACAGTTACAGACGCGAGGAACATTGGTTTGACAATGTTTATCAACTTGGATAGCCTCACGATCCGTTACTTCTGAATGTCTGTATTTTCTAGCTCTAATGGTTCAATATTTGGCTTTGCGACCAGTAGCATAAAGCAGCATCGAAGTGAAAAGTTCTATTTTAGCACAACAATCACCTCGTCACCATCATCGTTTGACTTCTTGAGTAAAGATATTTTGGTACCTCGATACCATCTTCTTCCATATATGTTTTGCAGCCTTAGTCGCACAGAGGGTTCCACACGTGAGTAGAAAGGTATCGTGCAGCATCTAGAACAGTTACCTTGCTCCCTAATGTATTGAAGGATGACCGGCAAATTCAAGACCAGATATTCCCACCGCCAAAGAAATTCCAAGAGACGTTTAGGTAGCCTATCGAGGTTTTGAATGCCTGTGGAGTCCATAACATGTTAGTAAGTCCCGGAATTGGTAAAACGTTGGGAGATAGCACCTGCATTGATGACAATATTTTCAGCTGTTAATTCTTGTCTTTCGTCACCTAGCTACAATTTCAACGAGCTGTTCGACAAAACGAGCTATCCTGCATCAATAATATCGACCCAGCACCACTAATAGTTGTATAATATTCAGTCGATTAGCAACTGCATTTTCATCGATTACTTCTTCAAAAGGTAATCCTTTCTGCTACGCTACTAGTAATGTTTTGGTCCCAGGATACAAGCAATATTGATACGTTCCGCCGTACCTTAGATTTATTACGTTCGAATTAGCAACTCCTGTGTGTGCATTTTATAGCTAATGTTTTTCCAGCTACTAAAACCAATAACAATCAAATCGTATATTAACATGATCCTCCATTTTATATAAGCATTGTAACACATCTATTTAAAAATGCCTCCGTATTTTGCTTTGTAAAATTGAACACAGCTAATACAGATGATAATAAACTATTAGATTTTTATAGCAGAGCCTGGAGTATACAAATATTCCAAACTCTTACAATAAATTATAAGCTCCAACGAATATAGCCTTTTTGAGAGCAGGCTTTTGACCTTAGCTAATTAGGGAATTCTCACTACTAAACGCTTTATTTCTTCTCAAGTAGCGCTTTCAATTTCTTTGAAGGACTTCTAATTCAGTTGGACTGCTGGTTCTTGACTGTATCGTCCTTTTTAGCAAGAAGCTTTGTGCTTTTTCAGCAGACTTGACGATGAAAGAAGAGAACAGTCTCGATGACGAGGAAAGTTGATACGCACTTTGCCAAGAAGCCGCCATACGCAATCCATTTCCATTTAGAAACCAGCAATTTGATTTACGCCAGCAGCTTTTAACGCTGGATTGAGAAAAGAGTGGTGTGACTAACATCGCAATCAATGACTGAATAATCGCTCTAAAAGCATTGGCGATAATGACACCGACTGCTTCAAATCAACTGTTACCGCGAAGTATTCTAGATCCTTTAACATTTTCTTTTCCTTTACAAAATACTAATACTAAGTTACATTATATCTTAAACTAGACAAAAAGTTCAATAAAATATCTATATATAGTGAATAAATATTTTACTTTTTGGTAAATTTATTATAAAATGTAAGTTGTTATTCTATGATAAGTTGGGGGTATTGTCTATTGATTGATAAAGAAATCATTTCTGATATTAAAGAGAAATAGGTCAATATCGTCGAGATTGTAGGAGAAGTCGTTGCTCTAAACAAAGGCTGGAAGGAACTATTTGGGACTTTGCCCCTTTCATGCGAAAAACTCCGTCATTCAATGTAGTAGAAGAGAAGCAATTTTATCATTGTTTTGGTTGTAGAGAAATCTGGTGATGTCTTTAAATTTATTGAAGATTATCGTGGTGTTCCTTTTATGGATGCTGTCCAAATCATTGCTGATCGTGCAGGATTCGATTAGAAGTAGAAAATGGTAGAAAAGAACAGACAAACCAAACACACCCTTTATCAAGCACTTTATGATATTCATGCAGAAGCTGCAAAGTTTTACCATGCAGTGTTGATGACTCACGAAAATAGGTAGAAAGCGTGTTCTTATCTTTATGGACGGCTTGACAGATGAGGTAATCAAACATTTTCAAATTGACTTTATCTCCGAATGAAAGCAACTATCTTTATAAAAGTGTTAGCGAGGAAGTTTGATGAATGTCATTATGAATTCAGTCTATTCAATTTAGCTGATAATAGTCTTAATGATGACGCTTTTCAAAATCGGATTCTCCCATTGATAAATGATGAGGACAAGTCATTGCTTGGTCGCATTTCCGTTAGTGAGAGAGATAAGTTGCTAAATATAAAAATAGTATGGTACTCCAATTTTTCAATAAGAGCTATGAGTTGTATCATTTAGATAAGGCAAAAGCAACTCATCAAAAACACCTAAGTTTATTTAATGGAAGGTTTTATGGATGTCATTGCAGCCTATCGTGCAGGGATTGAAAATGCAGAGCGTCTATGGGAACGGCTTTGACACATGAAACATGTAGAGCAACTCCGTGAGTTTACAAAGAAAGTTATTCTAACGTACGATGGTGATAAAGCCGGACAAGCGGCTGACGCAAAAGCATTGGATGAATTACACGATTTATCAGTTCAAATTGTCAAAAATTCTGATGTATGGATCCAGATGAATCTATTGAAAAATTCTCCTGAGGATTTGCAGATTTTTATTAACTAAAACGCGAATTAGCGATATAGAATTTCTTGAACTATCTAAGCCAGATAATATTGAAAATTTACAAGCCCAAATTGAATTTATGAGCTGAATGTCTCCATGATTGCACAGTACAATCTATTACGCACAGAATTCATATATTTATATGTTGGCTGAATTGTTACCTAATTTTGATTACCAACACGTGGAGCAAGCTGTTAATAATCATCGTTTAGTGAATCGAAGAGACAGAACCAGCAAGCTCAACATCAGGTGATAAACCCTGATATTCCGATAACGCAGCGAGTATCACGGCTAATTAAGGCAGAGTCATCTTTCGCAACGAATGGTTGATAATCCTATGATTTTAAAATGATTATCGCTTTGCGAAAAGATTTTCGTTCACAACAGCCGAGTTGCAGATTTTGTATGAGATTTAAAGGCAAATGGCGAGGTCTCGCCACAAGATTTATCTGAGCAAAATGATTCGGTACAAGAGGCGTGGTATCGTAAAATGAAAAATCTACCCGAAGAGTGTCTGATCAGAGTTGGCTGAAGTGGAGCAAACACGAGACAAAGAATTGCTTGTAAAGAAAATCAATTAATTGGTAAAAAGTTCGTGAAGCATCTCGCTGAGGGTGATGCAGATACGGCATTAGAGAGTTAGAGCGATTTATCGCTCAAAAAGGAGAATGGAGTAGGGATGGCTACAAAACAAAAAGAAGTAACAACTTTTGATGTTCAAGTTGCAGAAATTTATTCGCAACCATACTGGATACAGCAACCGATGATGAAATCAATGATCAGCTAGTCATTCCATTTACTTTAAATGTTGATGGTATTGAGGATCTTCTTCAACGGATTCAAGATGCAGGGATTGCATACAGATAAAGAAGGAACCAATGAACGAGTTTTTAAATACAGAGGAAGAAGAAGTTGAATTAACAGATGAGGAATTACTTCTGGCAGTAATTCTGCTAAAGTGAATGATCCCGTCCGTGTGTATTTACAAGAAATTGGCGTTGTTCCAATTATTGACCAATGAAGAAGAGCAAGAATTAGCTGTTCTTAGAGCAAAGGCGATTTGGAAGCGAAGCAGCGTTTAGCGGAAGCTAATTTGCGATGGTTGTTTCCATTGCAAAACGCTATGTCTGGCGCGGTATAGCAGTTTCTTGACTCGATCCAAGAAGGAAACATGGATTGATGAAAGCTGTTGATAAATTTGACTATACCAAGGTTTTAAATTTTCAACCTATGCTACTGGCAGTGGATTCGTCAAGCGATTACTCGTGCAATTGCCGATCACGCTCGTACAATTCGAATTCGGGTTCATATGGTCGAAACAATCAATAAATTAGTACGGGAACAACGCAATCTTTTTGCAGGAATTGGGGCAAGATCCACACCGAGCAAATTGCTGAACGCATGGATATGACACCGGATAAAGTCGCGAAATCTTGAAAATTGCATGAACCAGTATCTCTTGAAACGCCTATTGGAGAAGAAGATGACAGCCATTTTGGGCGATTTTATCGAAGACGAAGTCATTGAAAACCCAGTTGATTATACAACACGTATCGTCCTGCGTGAGCAATTAGATGAGGTTCTCGATACATTAACAGACCGTGAAGAAAAATGCTGCGTTTGCGTTTCGGTTTAGATGATGGAAAGATGCGTACACTCGAAGATGTTGGAAAAGTCTTTTCAACGTAACTCGTGAACGAATTCGACAAATCAGGCAAAAGCTCATGTAAATTACGTCATCCTAGTCGTAGCAAACCGTTGCTGATTTTATTGAGGATTACTAGAAATAGGAGGACCATGACATACACAAATGAACAAATTAGAGATATTAAAATCGTATCTTAGAAAGTTTAGAACAGTCATTGACCCTGAATTAGGAATTGATATTGTAAATCTTGGCTTGGTTTATGAGATTCATTTCAATGACGAAAATGGTGAGACGCAGATTGATATGACATTAACCAGTAGGGGTTGTCCGTTGGCAGATTTATTAACTGATCAGATTCATGATGCGATGTCAGATGTACCCTGAAGGAGCAAAGTGGAAGTGAGATTGGTATGGTATCCAGCATGGACAGTTGATAAAATGAGTCGTTATGCGCTATTGTTTTAGGAACTAAATAAGATAAAGAGCAGCATGATTGTGTTGTTTTTATTTTGCTAAAACATTCAGAATTTATAAAATATTTAACTTTATCCTCTATCTATTGTGAAGTATTGTTAGAATCTGTCATGATTAAATGTACTTAATTAAAAGGGAGAGCAGTATGTTAGGGGCGCTAACAGGATTACTCTTGTTTGGAATATTTTCTCGAGTAATTAATTTTTCCGCTGACTTTAGGAGCCATGTCAGGTAAGAATTTTTGGCCAGCAATTTCTGGATTTGTGCTGGGAGTTGGAATTGCCATTTTGACATTGATTATTGTGCATTGAACCCAAAAAGAGGTTATGTTTATGAGATTTCTAAAAGATTTCTCCGTGGTTTGCAACGAGTTACTTAGTGGCTCTTTATTTGTAATTGGTCCTTTTTGCCATACCACGGACAGCGACTACTTCCTATGAAGTTGGAATTGCACCATTGCTTCCGGGTAATATGACTGTTTGGGACTCATTATTTTTACAGTTTTATATTTTGTATCTGCTTATCTGATTTCATTAAATCCTTCTAAAATTTTTGGATCGGATTGGTCGCATGGACCCTGTCTTTGCCATCTTGATTATCATTTTAATCATTCTAGAGGTCATTAAATATGGAGCTACCGTACCTACAAACAGCTAGTACAGAATACGCAAAGCAGCTTTTTGGAGCCGGCTGGAAGAGAATACGCTTGACGACTTAGCTTCTGTTGCCTTTAGTGTTATTGCTGTCCAAACATTGAACCAACTTGGTTTTGCCAATAGAATATATTTCAACTATTTGGATTGTTGGAGTGGTGGTGGCACTTTGGGTCGTAAGTGCGTTGTATATTGATTGGCTTTAGGAATCATTTCCCCAATTCCTGCTGACGTAATGTGCGTCTGATGCCAATAAAGGGTTTATGTCTTGTCCGAGCTACACAGGCTATTTTTGGACCAACAGCGCAAATCTTCCTTGCTGTAATGTGATAGTGACTTGTTTTACCACAACGGTTGGTTTGATTGTCTCAACATCTGAATTTTTCAACAAAACGTTTCCTGCGATTGCTTTATAAAACTTATGCGCAGTCTTTACATTGATTGGATTTGCAATTGCAAATCTTGGATTGGAAACAATTATTCAGTATTCTGTGCCAGTTTTACAAATTCTCTATCCAATTACCATTGCAATCGTAATGATTGTGATAGTCAATAAATTGTTGCCTCATCTAAAATAGGAATGCAATTGACAGTAGCCGTTGCGACAGCTATTGCCTTATAGTATTATTGACAACAATTAAATTAACTGCTCTTATAAATATAATCAACACCCTACCACTTGCCCAAGCACTATTCCTTTCAGCTAATACCAACAGTTATTGGAATTATAGTCTCTTTGTGTTTTACCGAACAAGCAAAAAGCGGATACTTTTGAAATGGAATAATCTCAAGAAGTCTATCACGAAAGTGGTAGATATGACCATATTAAAATTCAAGTCAAATCGTCACCTCTATACTCATCAAATATATACTAGCTATATAAAAAGAAAATTAGTAAGGAGAAAAGGTATGGCATCAACTGTATTTTCCAATTTCTAGTTTTTGGCCGGTATCTTATCTTTCTTCTCGCCGTGTATTTTACCTCTTTCACGGTGTATGTTGAATTTTGTTAGATACCAGATGAGCTGAGGACAGTGACTGTTTTGGGAAAGAAAATCTCTTTGGTACAGCATTGTAAAAACACTATTTTTCATTGCTGGTTTATCAGTTGTATTTTCTAATTTCTTTGATATGGGGCAGGATCAGGAAAAATCTTGAACGCTGATTGGTTTCAGTTATGTACTGGGGCTATTGTCATTCTACTTGTATTCATCAAAATGGAGTTGATAAATTTCAAGGTATTACAACGACAAAAAGTCTCCAATTAAAGCAAAATAAGAATAGGAATGATTTTACAATGCTTTTTATTAGGTGTAACTTTTAGTTTTGAGGACACCTTGTGTTGGCTCCAGTCCTAGTTCAGTATTAGCTATTGCTGCTTCTGGGGAAATGAGCTGGCGAGGCGGATTGCTCATGTTGGTTTATACCCTAGATTAGCTATCCATTTTTTATTTTTAGCTTTTGCTTCTTCCAATTGTATTGCAGCCATTTTGGGAAAATTAAACCTATATGAGCTATATTGAAGAAGATTGAGCTCTCATTATTTTACTGGGAACTGCTCATGCTAGGAAATTTCAACGTTCTGGCTTCAATATTTGGTGGATAAAAAAGGAGGAAATCCCATGAAAAAATCAATGTTAGTCGTTACGAGTTTGTTATGTGCTACTTTTTTAGGTGCATGTGCAAATCAAAAAACAAATTCTTCAGCAAATGATACAAATAAAACTGAACAAGGACAAGTAGCTAACAAGAACAATGAGGTTATTGCTATAAAAGCAACTCACGAGAAGTTGTTCCTGATTTTAATCTGAGAGTCGATGGCAAGACTTATAAACTATCAGATTTTAAAGGAAAGAAAGTTTATTTGAAATTTGGGCATCATGGTGCTCAATCTGTCTCTCCACGCTGAAACACACAGATGAATTAAGAAAGAAGAAAATGGCAAAGACTACGTTATTTTATCAGTCGTTTCTCCAGGTCATAAGGGTGAAAAATCAGAAACAGATTTCAAAAAGTGGTATTCAAAACTAGATTATAAAAACTACCTGTTTTGATTGATTCAAGTGGAAAATTAGCTAGCAATATGGAGTTCGCTCTTATCCAACAGCCGTATTTATTGATAGTAATGGAAAATTAGTTAAAACTCGTCCAGGTTTTATCAAAAGTCGGAAATTGAATCAACTCTGAAAAAGTATCAAATAGAGGTAATGACGATGGATCACAAATGAAATTGCTTTACTCTTTCGGATCCATTTTACTTATCCTTGGTACAATTGTTTTGGGGGACGCTTTTATGACAACGAAGTCATCTATCGATCAAATCAGCAGTTTCTGTTAGCTAAAACGACACCCGTCAACAACAAGAAACCTGATTTGAAAAATGCTAATTTAAAACATATTTATCTTGCAGGTGGCTGTTTCTGGGGTAGAAGAATATTTTTCTCGTGTTAATGGTGTAATAGATGCAGTCTCTGGCTATGCGGAACGGAAATAGCGGACAACGAACTATGAACTAATCTCACAAACTAAACATGCTGAAACGGTTCTATGTGACTTATGATGCCAATAAAATTTCTTTAAAGAGATTTACATTATTTTTAGAATTATTGACCCAACTAGCAAAAATAAACATAAGGAAATGATCGTGGTCCTCAATACCGCACAGGTGTCTATTATCAAGATCAAGCTGATATCACGACTATCAACCAAGTTTTTGAAGAACAAAGCAAAAATTTAAAACAGCTTTTGGCAGTTGAAAAAGAGCTGCTCAAACATTTTATCAAGGCTAAGAGTACCATCAAGATTATTTGATCCAAAATGGATATTGCCATATAAATGTAAAACAGGCAACTTATCCAGTGATTGACGCAGCTAAATACAAAAACCATCAGATGACGAAATTAAGATTGACAGATGAAGAATAGTAACTCAAAGATGAGACCGAACGTGCTTTTTCAAATCGTTAGGGATAAGTTTGATGCGGGAATTTATGTCGATGTTAAAGAGTGAGCCACTCATCAAAGGATAAATTTGAATCAGGTTGTGGTTGGCCAGTTTTTACGCGTCCGGATTAGCGGATGTCGCAAACTATAAAGCAGCCATAAGCTTTTAATACGACTCGGACAGAAGTACGAAATCGAGTTAGTAATCTCATCTGGGGCATGTTTTTGCCAGATGGTCCTAAAGATAAAAGTGGACTCATTTATTGTATTAATAGCTTGTCTATCGTTTATTCCTAAAGACCAAAATGGAAAGCAAAGGTTATGGATATTTATTGAACTATGTGAAGCATTTTTAAGAAAAATTTGCTATAATGAGTTTAGTAAACAGTAGAGAGGCGCTAGTGTATTCAATTATGATTAGAAGATGAATACCTTGTTCGACAAGGTATTTGCGTCTCAGTAGACTTTTATTTTAACATGCAAGTGATAGGTGAGGCTGAAAATGGTTTAGAGGCTTGGGAAAAAGATTCAAGCAGATGCCCAGATATTATCCTGACTGATATTAATATGCCTCAGATGAATGGTATTAAATTAGCCCAATTAGCGAGAGAACAGTATCATACAGTTACTAACGAGGTACGATGATTTTGGAATATGCCCCTTTCAGCTGTTAAATTAGGTGCGGATGATTATTTACTAAAGCGTTTTCGCGAGAAGATGTTGAAACCATGTTGATAAAAGTGAAAAGTAAAATTGGATAAGGAAAAGAAGGAGCACCAGGTGCATGAGCTAGTAGAGCAGGCAGAATTTTTCGGCTCAGAACAAGATATCCATGACCGATTAGCTAGATACAGACTATCCTAAAATCTTTATGCTCAATTAGGCTTAGTCCATCTTATTTGAGGTATTGCGCAGGAACTTTAGGTTTCGCCATTTCAAGATTATTTAATTCAAGAGCGAATGAAAAAGCAAAGTTGCTATTGCTTCATGACGGATTTAAAATAGCATGAAGTAGCAGAGCAAGTCGGCTTTTGAAGATATGAATTACTTTTCTCAACGCTTTAAAGCAAATCGTTGGAGTGACACCTCGGCAATTTTGAAAAGGAGACACTCAGTGAAACGTTATTCACTTCTGATTCAGCTGGTGATTTATGTTTTTGTTATTATTTTGGTTCTTCTGGGAATTGTCGGAGGACTTTATTATCAAACCAGCTCGGCGTGCTCGACAAAACAACAGAACAAACAACACGCAATACGATTCAGCAAAGTGGGCAGTTTATTACTTACTTGCAAAAATTAAAGGAAACTACTAGTAGTTTAGCTGAAAGGAGCAGTAAAAGAAAGCGTATGCTCAAAAGCCCAATGTGGATAATGCTAGAACAGCTTCGTCAGTTGCTGGGAAGTGATTTTAAAGACAGATTCAGATTTGGTATCCGCTGTTTTGGTAACAAAAATGGCAATCTCATCTCAACTGGATCCCAATTTAACAGTGAAAAAGCATCTAGTGATATGATGAAAGAAAACTGTATCAGGATGTTATTCATAAAGGGCGCTTATGCCCGTACTGACACCATGCACGAAAAACTGTTGATAAGGAACGGATGAAAAATGGTGTCCATTACACAAGAGGTAGTAGATAAAGACGGGAAGAAATGTGTTATTCGGCTTGACATTGGTTATAAGACATTGGAAGCTTACCTGGACCGATTACAATTAGGAAAAGAGGTTTTACTTTTCATTGTGAATGACAAACATGATTTTGTCTATCACCCAAAGAAAACAGTTTATTCATCCGCTACTGAAATGCGTGCGATGGCGCCCTATATTGCTGCAAAAATGGTTATGTAAAATCAAAGCAAGCCTGCGTATCTCAGTACCAAATTCCACATAGTGACTGGACTTTGATTGGTGTGCTTCTATGGAGCAATCTGCATAGCTGTGCAAAAACAAATTTCTTTGGTCTTTTATCGGAACAGGATTATTAGCTTTAGGTATTTGTCTTATTGGCATTTGGTTTATCTTGCGTTTATGGATTAAGCCCTCATGAGTTGCAAGAGACCATTTTAGCTATCGGATCTGGGAATGCGCACTTGCGAGCTGTTGGAAAAAGGATCCCCGAATTGATTGATTTGGCCAAACAGTTTAATACAATGCTCAATCAGATTGACAAATTGATGATGGCTGTCAAAGAAGAAGAGCAAAATGTCAGAAAATATGAATTACAGGCGCTTTCCAGTCAAATTAACCCTCATTTTTTGTACAATACATTAGATACCATTGTTTGGATGGCAGAATTTAATGATAGCAAAAAGTGTTGTAGAAGTCACAAAATCACTGGCTAAGTATTTCCGTTTGGCACTTAATCAAGGTCATGAACAAATTTCTTCAAGGATGAAATTGATCATGTTCGGCAATATTTGTTCATTCAGCAGCGAAAGGAGAGAAATTACAGTATGAAATTGAAGAGTTAAGTGCTTATGATAATTATCAGATTCCAAAATTAATTTTGCAGCCTTTGGTTGAAAATGCGATTTATCATGGTATCAAGGAAATGAATCGTCAAGGGATGATTCGAGTTAGTGTTTATGAAAATAGTCATCAACTGATTCTTTCCATTTGCGATAATGGTCAGAGTTTCGTCGCTCATGATACAGCTGATACCCTCTTGATGCACCTAGGTGGTGTCGGTTTGAAGAATGTTAATCAGCGTTTACAATTTACAATTTGGTAAAATCCTATCACATGGAAATAAATCTGAAGAAAGATATTATACGGAGATTCGTCTCTATTTTCCAAAGGCAAAATAAAACCAACTGATGAAAGATTTCAGTTGGTTTTAATATTTAATTCCCCAACACTGGAGAATTTTCATGCCGTATTTGAATAGAGCGTAGTTGATAGTAAAAATAACAAGTAGGACTAAAGGAAGTAGCAAAAACCAATCCAGCCTAGATTTTATAAAGAGCTGGAGAAGTAAAAGCATAAGGAAATACAAAATTAGGATCAATTGACAAAGGGTTGGGTAATTTTGATAGGTATTGTGCATTTTGATTGAGGGAGAAAATCCCCATTGTGATAGGGAAAGATTCGACAATCCAAAAAGCAAGAGCAGTAGGGTCCTAATTGAATAGCATAGAGTAAAACCAATACAAATACAGATAAAGACAAAGAGAAGTAGATGAAAAATGTTCCAATGCAGTCCGAGTAAATGATAGGATTGATAAGTTGCATAGCTCCCATCAGTGTTGTACCAAATCCTTGTAGCTGCACGCGTTCACAAATTAGCTGGAAAAAGAGGATTGATAGGGCATGATGTAGGGCGTTCAAACTCACCTTTGCGAATATAGCGGCTTCAAAACATCCAAAAGATTGTCAAAGAAAATCATGTGAACTGAACGTCCGATAGTTGCCATTCCATAAATAAACAGCATTTGTCCATAGTTGAATCCAGCAATTTCCTTGATATTTTGCAAACAATACATCTAAAAGATTAAATAAACAATCTGTTCAATCAAAGAAGAAATAAGTCCAATAAAGAAAGTCCATCCTATAAGACATACTAGCAATCAAGTAAGCTTTGAGGTTATAAAAATAAATGCTGATGTATTTCATCTTCAACCTCCTAAAATGACTAAACGACGTTTAGCTTGGTACCAAAGTAGAGCAATAAAAGCTGAGTATCGGAATCCGACCAACTGAATCAGAAGAGCTCAAATAACCTGTCTCTCAAAAAGGATATTGACGGAAAATTAACAGCAAAGCTGTAAGGTAATAAATTAAAATGTTTGGAATATTTTCTGGATAAAACTTAGGTAAAAGCGTCCAGAAGCGAGTGAAAAAGGTCATTTCTGAGAATCAATATTCCCATGTAGTTTGCCGTGAAAAAGGCGGTTAAACTAAATCCTAAATCTAGTAAGAGGATAATAAACATTCCTACATAAACTAGAAAATAAGAAAAGCAATCCTGTTCGCCAATTTGGAAGATAAAAGCTGTCCTGAAGCAAAGGATAATCTAATAAAATTGGAATGAATTTAACAATTTCAACAATTTTGACAGCAAAGTCTTGGAAAAAGAGCTGGCAATTAAAGAGTAAGGATAAAGTAGCTCGCAGTAATATTCCCATCTACAATCATCAGAGATAGATCCCGTCCAATACTAAAAACTATTTTAGATTTTCCTAGTAGATTTGCGAAAATAATATAGGTAGTGAACGTTTTGAAAGTATAACCACTAACGTGAGATTGAGTGATAGTTTTCCAAACACAAAAATAGAGACAAGAACTTTGTATGAAAGTACGAATCAGAGTTGCAAACAAAGAAAGATTTATATTGAAGTTGCGTAATAAGAGCTAAGCGTGTGATATGAATATATTTACTCATCAAGCCCCTCCTCATAAATTTGTTTGACGATATTTTTCAATTGTCAATTCTTTGATAGCTAGGTCTTCGATTGAATAATGCTCAAAAATCTGATTGATAACTTGGGCATTAGTATAAATATCCGTCTGATAATGGATATTGAAATGATAAGAGTCAATTTTCTCAAACGAAAAACCATTGATTTGGAACAGCTCTTCTATTGGCGTTTGCGTTTTGAAAGAAAATGGTTTTAATTGTTGAAAACTTTTCTCTGACTAGCGTCAGACTTCCATCATAAACCTTTTTGCCTTTATCAATGATAAAAATTCGTCACAGAGTGATTCAATATCTTGCATATCATGAGACGTAATGAGAAAAGTGGTCTGATGTTCCATATTCATAAAACGAATAAAAAGAACGAATTGTTTCTTTTACACCGGCATCAAGACCGATTGTAGGTTCATCCAAGAAAACAACGGCAGGTTGATGAATGAATATAGCAGCAAAATTGCAGCGAACCTCGTTGCCCTGAGCGAAAGATTACGAACAGGCTGGATGAATAAAAATCTCCTAGCTGCAACAGGTCAATTAATTGCTCCAAGCGTTCCTCAAAAACTTTATCAGGAACGTCATAGATTTTCGCATGCAAAATAAAAGATTCCATTTGCAGGAATATCCTAACGTAAATGTGATTTTTGTCCAAACAAAACGCCAATTTGCTTATTGACTCGCTGTACGACGTTTCTGTGGGGTAAGTCCATTAATTTTTAACACTGCCTCGATCTGGATAAAGAACACCTGTCAGCATTTTTATAGTCGTGGACTCTTCCGCTATTCGAACCAATAGTAACCAACAATTTCACCTTTTTGAACCGTTAATGAAATATTCTGTACAGCATGAATTTGTTTTTTCTTAGGGTGAAAAGCTTTGATAGAACCTTTAAGGCCTAATTCTTTCTCGACAATACTATATGTCTTATATAATTGATTTGCTTCATCATCATTATCTCCTTGTGGCAGAAAACGTTTGCATATTCATTATTATAGCAAGTTCACAAAATCTGCGTAAGCGAATCTTATGGAATGATCTTATACTGAAAAAGGATGAGACAAAATTGCTCAACCTGATTTCTTTAGATCAATGACTGGAAGCAGCAGAAGTAGCATCTGCTTCCACCCGTACTATCGCTGTGACTACCTGCATCCGAAGCACCAGATAGTGAGTCTGCACTCACATTTTCTCCTGTAGCAAATGGTCCGTTTCACCAACTAAACGTTGACCAGTCGTTTTGCTACCATTCTAACCACGGTCTAAAATTGAAGACACCGCATTAATACCTGCGTAAGAACCATCTGGATAATACATAGCCTGATAGTTATGTGTATTTAAAACCGTTGAGCTTGGATTTGGAATTAAAGTGCGAACATACTCTTTGGTTTCCATTACGCAACGTACCCACAACCCATTCAACGTTTTTCATTCTACAGCTGGGAGGAATCGTGAACAGTAGATAAGCGATTTCGGATTGTGATGAGTACACGTTTTGCCAGCATCGTATCAGGATCTTGATGCGTGATTATAATAGAGGAATTGATTATTATCATCGGCATAAGTCAGTTCAAACGGCATGGACTTCAAAAACATATTGATTTGATCGACTGTCAAAATACCATGATCCAGTTTTCCATAAGTATCTCCTGACGCAGCGCCAACCATAGCAGCAGCTTTCAACCCATTCAGGATCGTCTGGATCAATACCTTGAAATTGTTGTCGCAACGGATTAGTAACATCCAAGTCTTCTGGTTCAATTGGTTTTGGTTTTCAATTCTTTGAAACGACCTCACATATTTTCATAAAATTATCTAAGCAGGTTGCAAGGAATTCGGCAACAGTTCCTTTCGTTGCTGATGTTTCTCTTCATCAAAGGCCCTTTGGCTTTTCCAAGCAAAATTCATTCTCGGAGAGTATAAGCATTAACACCTGGGGGCATCAAGCATTTTCGTAAAATGTACTAGCACGTGAAGTTCTGGTCAGTAGTAAAAGCTCTCCTACAATCATAACCGGTTTATTTTCAAATGGATGAACTCAAAATGACAGCCATTCAAAGTACACTTTTAAGAGCAGCAGTGAATGTATGATTATGTTCAGAGTAGCATAATGACCCCCATCCGCACGAGTGATTTTATTGTACAGGAGACGTGAGTTTGGGAAAGAATTCATCCCACTTTTCGTCTTGATTAAACATTGGAACTTCATCAATTTCAAGACTTCAATTCAAATTTTAATTTAAAATGTTTTCTGATAAATTCTAATAATTTTACGATTATATGATTGTCTCTGACATTTGACTACAATTCCTACGCAAATTTCATTACGTCATTCTCCTTTACAAGTTTTCCCAGTCAAGTTTTTCAGCTTTTTGTGCAATACCCTGAGCACTGACAATTTTGGTATCTTTACACAAAAAGCCGAAAATCATAAAGAGTGCATCCAATTTCTAGAATGGTGTCTAGGTCAATGAGGTTACCTTCTTTATCGAATGCCTGCAGAGAATGTGACAACAAAAATTCAGAGCCAGGCATAACGGAAGCTTTTCAACTCAGGGCATCCAAAAATCTGACGAAGTTGTATCTGTGCACGAGACGACCTCTAAAGTTCCGTAGGAAGCGCCTGTAATCATTACAGGTTTATTAATCATGGGATAAATGCCATAAGATAGCAAGCCAGAGCGCCTAGGAGGAAGCTGGGATGGAGGGTCATATTCGGGCGTTCAACAATCACACCATCAGCGTGCTTTTTATTTTTCAGCACTTCCATTACAATAGTTGGAAGTTTTTATCTGCAGGCTTATTGAATAGAGGGATATCCTTGATTTCCACTAATTCACTGCTGCTTTATCCCGAAAATGTTTTTGCATATATTGTAGTAGCTGGCGATTAGTTGAGCGTTTTGAATTGGTGCCAACTAAACCGATGAGTTTTTAACATAATCATTTCCCTTTCCGACATTAAAAGAGAAGCTCTGGCTCCAAAACCAGAAGTGTAAAAATAATTGATCATCTTTTGTGATTCCTAGCGCTTCAATCTCTTCTTCTTTTTCAACTTGTTCTAAAAATAGAAGTTGGAGTTTCACCAAATAACCGCGTTGTCCAAATTTCTCCATCGACAGATCGATTAGATACAATCGTTAAACTAGCAACATCTGTCTCAACAGGATAGCCAGTTTTGCTATCAAGGATATGGTGATACGATTGTCCCTTGTTTTTCAAGGGTTCGTTCATAAATTCTGAGTTACAATGGATTGATTCACTATAGGAAGAATAGCCACGTTATGTCCGCTTGCCTTAATTTAGGGATGCTGGATTCCAATCCTCCAAGATCGCTTAGAAACTTCATTGCCTCCGAGAGTCAGCACATTTCCTCCAAGTTGATAAGCGCTGAGTGACTCCTTCATTTCTCAAATTCAATCACCTTATCAACATAACCTTTTGCAACCGCGCCAAGGTCAATTCTCATTCCTTTTTCTGCCACACTCAGAAGAAGCAGCATCTAACTTAATAGAAGTAGGGTTTATTAAAAAGAAAGACAGTGTTTAATTTCTTCTGTACTAGGAATTTTTGCATCCGAAAGCCAATACGCCATGTTTGAACGAGTGGACCGATAGTAATGTTAAATGACTCTTTTCGAGCTAAATCGTGTTTCTTTCCCAACTCAATTAATTCAAACAATTCGGATGCACCTGAACCCCAATTTTTCCAGCTTGATGATTGATTTTCATCAACTCAGAAGCGTCATCGTTTGCACTAAAGCGCTTTTCATAAAGGAAAAGAAGATGAACAACTTTATCAAGTAAATAAGTCGGCTTGATGATGAAGAATTGAAATCGAAATCGTTGTCCCCATTAGGTGAACGGAGCGAGAGGTGAAATTCACCACATCCACCTTTCCTTCTGTAAATTTGAAATACAAATCTATTATAACACGAAGAGAACGTTTTCACAAACTATTTGTAGAAAATTTTCTGATAATTTCAATAAAATTAGTTGTCTGCCGCCCCAGATAAACTTCTAAATTTTAAAAATTGAGATTATGAAATCATCTGCGAAAAGTTCTATTTTAGTGATAATAAATGGAAGAGCTGTCAGTTTTATGAGCAAACTACATTGTAAACGCTTAACACGTTCTTGTTATAATGTTTGAGAAAATTGTAAAATTAAAGGTAGGAATTGCTCTATAGCAAGTAAAATTGTCGTTATCGAGTGCCAATCATGCTTCAGCACAGCTTGTATCAATACGATGCTTGGACATCCTTGAAATGAAAATAGAAATTGTTGTGTTTGATCAAAACTCCATATTTCCTAGGATGTGGAATGGCGCTTTTGGATTGGAAAACAAATTGATGTCGGTCAGAAGGTTTGTTCTGTCAGATAAGAAAAGCTTGAAGCTAGGGTGCAAAAGTCTATGGTGAAAAGTCCTGTTTTGTCTGTCGAGTTACGACAAAAAGAAGTGACTGTACGCTGTAAATGGGCAAAAGCATGTAGAGGGCTTAAGGAGAAATTGATTTTTGCGACAGGTTCACAGACCAATTATTCCGCAATCAAAAGGGATTGAAATTGTCGAGATAGGCAATCCGTGAATTTAAAAGCAACTATGGAAAATGTTCAATTTGTAAAATTGTATCGTACTTCTGCTGAAGGATTATGATCGAGAAAACAACGAAGGCATCTATAGCGCGCCGCCGTTGTCGGAGCCTGGATACGATGGTGTAGAACTGGCAGAAGCTTTCGAAAATCGCCTCGGAAAAGTAACCTTAATTGATGTAGCAGATACTTGTCTTGCATTGGCTACTACCTACGATCGTGAATTATCTGATTTGATGAGGCACTTAGCAGATCATACGCATTAGAATTTGGCCTATGGACAAACCACGTGCAAGCAGTTGAAGTTGCTCGACAAAAGCTGAGCGTATTGCCAAACGGGATAAAGAAACACTTTGCATGGATATGGTCATTATGGCTGCTGGTTTCCGACCAAACACAGATTCTTGGCGCTGGTAAAATTGAACTTTTTCCACAGTCTATGCATTCCTTTGTTGATAAAAACGAGAACAAGTCTTTCGTGAGTTTATGCACCATTGGTGACTGTGCGACAATTTATGACAATGCTCTAGATGATATGAGTTACATTGCACTTGTCTAATGCAGCACGATCAGGTATTGTCGGGCCTGGCCAACGCGATCGTGGGCATGAGTTAGAAGGGAATTGGTGTGCAAGGTTCAAACGGTATTAATATCTACGATCTTAAAATGGTTTCTTCTGGTTTGACCTTGGAAAAAGCAAAAGCTGCTGGCTACAATGCCAGTCGAAACTGGCTTTTAACGACCTTTCAGCCAGAATTCTATCAAACACGATAAACCATGAAGTAGCTATTCGCATTGTATTCGATGGAAAGACACGCATGTAATCCTTGGTGCACAAATAGCATCACACGAAGATATGTTCAATGGGCATCCATCTCTTCTCTCTGCTATTCAAGAGAAAGTGACGATTGATAAATTGGCTTTGACCGATATTTTCTTCCTGCTGCCTCATTTAACAAACCTTATAATTATATTACGATGGCAGCACTGACGGCTGAAAAATGGGAGATAAAATATTAACTTACATACCAGTTTCTTCGAACGAAACTGGTTTGATTTTATTTAGAAATTCATTCTCTAAAACCAGCTCCATCAATAAGAAAAATTTATGCTAAAATAGAAAGAGAACATATTTGGGAGGCTACAGTGATGTCTATTCAGACACAAAGAAGAAGTATCAAATACAAAGAAAGAATTCGCATTTTACATCTAGTTCAACTCATCTCTGCAAGTCTCAAGAGGGATTTTTAGTTGGGATTTTCGTGGGTGCAATTGTTGGTTCTTTTCGTAATTGAAAAAGGGTTTCATATTATTCAATATTTCTATCAGCAAGGACTTGAACGGATTAGTTTATTTCCTTTTATTCTTCTGCTATTTTAATACGCTTTGCGTGATTTGGATAAGCGCATAAAATTAACAAAATCAGAAGAGGATATTAAAGGTTCCTGGAATTCCGCAAGTTGGAAGCAGAGCTAAAGGGGCTAATTGTCATGTTCGTGGAGTGTCCTTTGGAAAAGTATATTTCTTGGCATTTTAGCTATTGCGGTGGCTTGACGTTAGGGCGTGGAAGGCGATGTTCAGCTTGGAGCAATGGGAGGGAAAGGAATTGCCAGACATCTTCACTTAAGTCCTGTCGAAGAACGCGTCTTCTTGATTGCAAGCGGGCATAGCAGCAGGACCAGCGGCAGCTTTAATGCCCCGATTGCAGGATTGTGTGTGTGCTGAAGAAGTCTCATCATCATTTTCTCGTTTCTTTTGGCATCGTCTTTAGCGGCCAGTCTGACAGCGAATTTTGTTTCGCTCGTAATCTTTGGATTAACTCCTGTATTATTAAATATGCCGATGATATTCCGCTGATGGGTTTGGGGCAGTATTGGCTTTTATTTGTTGTTGGGAATCTGGTTTTTCTGCTATATATATGAGAAAAGTTGTTTTATGCTATGCCTCGGATTACGATGTAATTGGGAGATATCTAGATCTTTCTCCACAATATTATCCCATTATAGCCTTCGTTTTCTCGCTTCCCTTTGACGATAGCTTTCTTCCACAGCTTTTAGGCGGTGGCAATCAACTAGTTCTTTCTTTGACGAAATCAACTACTACTGGCTGATGCCATTAGTGATGTTTTCATTGTCGCCTTTATCTGGAGTATGATTAGCTATGGTAGTGGTCTTCCGCGGTATTTTTCTTCCCTATTTGCAACCTTAGGCTCTTTTAGGAGCAGTGCTAAGGTATTCTTTCGCGTGCGAACTTGGGTTTCGTGTCTCAAGAGCAATTTCAATTTTATCATTTTAGGAATGGTGGTTATTTTGGTGCTATTTGCAGGCTCCGTTAACTGCTATCATTTTGGGGGACTGAGATGGCTTGGTGATATACTGAAAATCTTATGCCCCTTGGATTGGTCACTCTGGTGGCACTTATGTTGGCAATACTGGATTTACTGGTGGAGCACCTGTGTATGAAGCTATGCTAGAGAGAACGCTTTTCCTGATAGTCTATCAGACAATAGTGAGACGACACTTATTGAAATCTGTTTCTGATAGCTGGTAAGCAAGTTCATGAAGCTGGGAGTTACCAAGAGGTATCTTTGATTGCAATGCAACAGCACAATGGGAAAATCTGACGGTGAATGGTAGCACGCGCCTTTATCTGGGAGATATGATTTATGTAGCTGTATCAGACATCGGTCGAGATTGGCACAGGCCATATGTAGTATAGAGTGTGTATTAAATAAAAAGATGATTACGAATAGGTGGCGATTTATTTCTATTTTGTGCTAATAAACAAGCAAAATGTTATATTAAAACATAAAAACTTTTGGAGGACAATATGTCCAACTTCAGCATCAAAAGGCACTGCACTTAAAGCATGGCAGTTTCTATTTTACTTTTATGGCTTTTTGCAGATACGTTCCTATTTACTGCTTTTTATGATTACTAAATCACTTTTAGGAATCTCTGAGAAATGGACGAGAGTGCGTCTGAGCAGTATCGATGATGCTGTACTTTCATCGCTTATCTCTCTCATTTGTTTTGTTGTCTCGCTTCGGTTGGTCTCTATATTTTATATCACCCACTATCTATTATTATGAAAGATGGATTTCTACCAGTTAGATGGCGAGAAGATTCTCTATCAAGGTTCCTCAATATCATATTATTCCAGGTACAACACCAGACAAAATGCTTGGAGATCTTGTAACAAATCTGCTGGTAAAATGACTGGATTGAATGCGCATTTATATGCTTCGAGAAGTCTTGATATGCTTCTAAAGATGATGTGGTTGCTGCTAATATACCACAAGATATGCAGAAAATTGAAAATGGTCAAACTATTGAATTCGGTGCGCTCTAAATCCAAATCGTGCTGGTGGACTGAAAACTATCAAACCCTCGATAAAATTGAGAACGGCATCAAAGTAAAAATCAATAAAGACAGCATTATATTTGATGATGAAGTGTATAAATGGGCAGAGTATACAGTTGTTTCCAGATTGCAGGGTTGATTAGTATTTATTCTTGATGCTACAACAGATCGTAAAGTTTTAACTTTCGCAAATCACTATATGATTGAACAACCAAAACGTCGTAACGAATATTATTAATATCCTTGGAGTCATTAATGCTCAGTTTTCAAACAATGGAGCAATTTTACTGGAAAAGTCGCAAAGTAAATAAAATGTCTCTCTCTTGAGGCCTATTGGGACTGGCTGCAGCGACAGCTCTACTGTATTCCTTTGCAGTTTCCAATGAAGTACATCCCCTTGATTATTTTTGCCCTTCTTCCATGGCTAGGCATTATTTGGCTTTTCCATTTTTGATAAGGAGAAACAAACAATTCTTCAGAAACTTATTGGAACATTGGTGAGGAGGAAAGAAAATCAAAGTTTGACAACCTATACCCTGGTTTGGATGGATTTGGCTTTGTGGTAGGACTTGTTTTTCTTACTTTTCTATTCATGCTTGTCTGAAGTCCTTGCTTGGCCTATACTCAGCAACAGACAGATTCAAAAGCAGATTTATTATCTCTATTTATCGACATTTTCGTCGAAGTGTTTTTAAAAGTGGATCGACTAATTATTACGTGTGGTATTACTGGATAGGTTTTAACAATTGTTCTCTTTATTGCCTTGTAGGAACTGCACTTGTCACTATATTTACAGTAAAACACATCTAACACCTGGTCGTAAGCCAACAGACACAGAAAAAGCAAAATTGGCTTATGGAGCTGTCCTGTTTACTAGAAACGGCCTGTCCTATGAGTACCTATTGGGCTATCTACCAACTGGATGAATTTCCGTTAAAGATGCAAAAGAGATGCTGGCAGTAGATTGGGATATCTATAATAAACAGGATGTTTTACAAACTGTGACAGACTTACTGGCAACATTTCTCATCAACGGTTTAGATCAATTGTTGGAAGGATATTCGTTCTGGTGAAGCCAATATAGGCGACCAAGCTGTGTACGATGATATTGTCAATAACCATTGCTCATTATCAATATACTGATGTAGAGTTAGGAAAGATTCAAACTTTAAAAGCATGGAACTATGACCGTTTGGCAATCCGCGCGTTATGCCTGCAGCGGAAATACATTTCTGAACAAGAGAAGTGGACTGCCATCGATCAAGCTATCATCGGTGCAAAGCGACATTATCACAATTGAGCAATATTTTGCTGCAGTATTACTCGGGAGAAGTCTTGGATGGGGCGGCGATTTCGAGAGCAATCCGGATCGTTGTTATGAAATTATTAAACAATCCAAACAGTGTATAAACAATATCCATTTAAAACCCAACATAGAAAATTCTTACTATCGCTGGTTTTAATTTTCGACTACAATTCAGATAAGTGACTCTTGTGATATACATAGGTTTGTAATGGTTATCTCTCAGAGCAGAGTTAATGGCGGCACACGTTTTTGTCTAGAGATATGATTTATAATAGTCGTAAAACAATCAGATATTTGGTGTATTGAAAATTTATTGCTATAAAAAGAGAATAGTTGCTTTTTAATGTTTTTCAGAAATACCGAACGATAAAATAGTTTTGCTGTGTTTTATTGTAATATATGTATATTGTGTTATAATGTCAAAGGAAACGTCAGGAAAGACGTAGCGATGCGAAAGCATAGGTGTGGTCATTTTGCATACAACTTAAGGAGAGTGACATGCTGAACGAATTTCCTATTTTGATTATAGAAGACATTCAATTGATTCCTAATAAATGATCCCCAAAAAGTCGGTCAGAAGCTGATACAACCATTACTTTTCGGAGATCACACCTAAACTTCTGCTTGTTCCGGCTAATATGCAAACAATTCTGGATGAAGATACTGCAGAAAAACTAGCTAAATGTGGTTATATATATTATGCATCGTTTCGACGAAAGCTAGTCGTCTTCATTCGTTAAACGTATGCATGAGCAGACTTCAATTGCCTCTATTTCGGTTGGTGTGATTATGAATATGATTTCATAGATCAATTGAAAACAGACGCTCAGAATATATCACGATTGATATTGCTCATGGGCATTTTGAGACAGTGTCATGGAAATGATTCAACACATATTACCTAATACCTTTGTGATTGCAGAATGTTTAGACATCAGAAGCTGTTCGTGAACTGGAAAATGCCTGGAGCAGATGCTACAAAAAGTTAGGATTGGCCTGGGAAGGTTTACTCCACAAAAGTGAGAGACCGGATTTGGGACTAGGTGGTTGGCGGCTAGCGGCTCTTCGCTGGTGCAAAAGCTGCTCTCAAGTCCGATTATTGCGACGGTGGTATTCGCACATGGCGATATTACTAAATCTATTCCTTTGGTGCTACCTGGCTGAAGTGATTGGTTCTTCTCTTTGCAGGTCATATTGAAAGTCCAGGTCAAACAGTTGAAGTAAAATGGTGAACAGTTTAGAGAATATTATGGTTCTGTCTGAATACCAAAAAGGTGCTTATAAAATATGGAAGAAAGAAAATCCTTTTACCTGTTAAGGACATCTTTCGGATACGTTAATTGAAATGGAGCAAAGATTTACAAAGTGCTATTTCCTATGCTGGTGGAAAAGATTTAGCTGGTCTGAGGCACGTGGACTATGTCATTGTGAAAAATCTATTTGGAATGGTGATATACATTATCAATAGAATCATTACTTATTTATATTATGAATTTGGCATGTGTTTCTACAAGGTACCCTAATACCTAACAATAAGTAAGTCTTCAAATTTCTTACTAAGTGAGCAGAAATTTTACATTCAGTGTTAACCAATTGTTTTAGGCTTACTTTCGGCAAGCTTTTTATTTTTAAGGGAGATTTTATGAAATTATTAGAAGAACGTATTCCTAAAAGATGGGCATGTTTTAGGAAAATATTTTAAAAGTGGATCGTTTCTTACTCATCCAAGTTGGTGCAAACCCAATGAGAGAAATTGGAAAAAGCATTCGCTACCTATTTCAAATCTACCGGTATTTTCAAAGTTGGCAACAGGGTGAAAGCATCTGGTATAGCACCTGCCATTTATACAGCTGAAGCACTGGGGGTTCCGATTGATTTTGCGAAAAAGTCATATCACTATGACGGAGATTTTAACGGCGAAGTCTTCTCTTTTACCAAGCAATGTGAGTGCCATCTCGATTGCGAAATTCTTAGTCGCGAGGACAAAGTTCTTCGTATCCGATGATTTCTTAGCAAAATGGACAGGCTGCTAAGGCGCTTATCGAGGATTGATTGAGCAATCTGCCAGGTGCCTCTGTAGAAGCGATTGGTGTGTCATTGAAAATCATTTCCAAGAAAGGTAGAAAGTTACCTAGAAGAAGATAAGCGAAAAGTCGTTTCTTTAGCTCGTGTCAGTTTGAAAATAGAAAAATTGTATTTGTGGAGGCCGATGCACAATGAATTATAAAGAAAGCACTGCTGTGACTATCTTAGGTTTGGCAACACTTAGCTAGGATGTATTCAGGGTCAATTCTATCCCTATCATGATTGCTATGCATTAGGCTATTCGAGTCAACAGCTGACCTACCTTATTTCTACAGATATTTTTCATGTGTGGTGTGGCAACATTTTACAATTACAACTCAATAAATATTTTGGCATCAGCTTGCTGAGTCGTACTTGGGTTGCTTTCCAATCAGTTTGCCCCTTTGATCATGATTGGTCAAAACATGAAGTGGAGCTATGTTTGGGCACTCACGTCTCTGGTGTTTACGTTCTTTTGATTGCAGGATTTTGTTCTAAAATTAGCTAATCCAGCAATTGTGACAGGATCAGTATTACAATATCGGATTGACACTCATTCAGTTGCCATTGGTAATATGAAATAATGGTGGAAAAACCAACTGCCCAAAGCATTGCTATTTAGCTGCTGTTACAATTTTAATAGTACTTCTGGTAAATATCTTCGCAAAAAGGCTTTTCTCAGTCATTGGCTATTTGATTGGTTTAATGGTCGGAACAATTGTTGCCAGCTGTATGGGCAGTGATTTTACTCAGTAACTCAAGCACCTCTTATGCACGTTTCCAACACCGTTTTATTTTGGGATTCCCAAGTTTGAGTTTTCATCAATCATCATGATGTATATCATCGCAACCGTTTCTGGTTGAATCAACAGGCGTTTATTTTGCGCTTTCGGATATTTCAAAGGGAAACACTAGACAGCACTCGCCTGCGAAATGGTTATCGAGCAGAAGGAATTGCTGTACTGTTGAGCGGTATTTTCAACACGTTCCCATATGCAGGATTTTCACAAAATGTTGGTTTAGTCAAACTTTCTGGAATTAAAACACGTCTTCCAATCTATTATGCAGCAAGCTTTCTTACTCTTGTTAGGATTACTACCCAAAATTCGGACTTCTGTCATTATTCAAACCCTGTACTTGGTGGCGCTTATGCTTATCATGTTTGGTTTTGTTTCAGTTCAGGGAATGCAAATACTAGCACAGAGTTGATTTTTGAACACAATGAGCATGATTTCTTGATTGCTGCTGTATCTATTTCTGCTGAGTCGGCTTAAATGGAAGTAATCTTTTTAACAGCCTACCAACTGGCTTGCAAATATTTTTCTCAAAGCGGAATTGTCAGGCAGTGTGATTGCAGTGCCTTAAACCTTATAAAAGAAGAAATAAAGTTCGACAAGACTAGGAAGATTTTCTCTAGCCTTTTGACTATTCAATTGCTTATAGTATAGTTAAGGGAGAAAAGAACTGTTTGAGGAAATTTTATGTACCAAACTGCAATTTAAAAGAGCGAATGATATTATTCGTCTCAATGCCAATTTTGAGTTTTATCAACTTGCCACTGCAGCCTCTTTTGGAGCACAACAATGACGGGACATTGTACTTTACATCTAGCTGGAGTTTTCAATGGCGACTAGTTTGATGGAGTCCTTTTTTCACTTTTCTAACTGGCATTGTCTCAGCTTTGGTTCCGATTATTGAGCATCATTTGGACAAAAACGAGAAGAAAAAGTCGCTTCTGATTTTTATCAGTTTATTTATTTGTCTCTTGGCTTATCTCTCTCTTGTTCGGACTCGTGTTTTAGGTGGACCGCTGGTTCTGTCAATATGAGTTTTAGAACCTTTAGTAGCAAAAAGTTGCTATACATTATCTCTGGTGTTAGCGTTTGAATTATCCCACTACTTTTTATTTAGTGTTGTTCGCTCTATATTAGATGCTTTAGGTTTGACGAGACTATCTATGTATCTAACGTTACTCTATGTTGCCATTGAATGCTAGCTTTTAACTATATTCTAATTTATGGTGCTTTTGGATTTTCCAGAAATGGGTGGAGCAGGAGCAGGGTTGAGGCACTTCATTGGCCTACTGGGTACTGCTAATTCTTTCAATAGTCGTTGCAAAAAGACACTCTAAAAATCAAAAAGTATCAATTATGGAAAATTCGTCCTTTAGACAAAAAGGGTTGCTGGAAGGCATGCGCCTAGGTTTTTCCTATGGAGGACCGTTTTTGCAGAAGTTGTGATATTTTGCAGTTGTCGGTTTACTCATGGCAAAATTTTCTTCATTAGTCATTGCCAGTCCCAGTCTGCTATTAATTTTTCAAATCTTATGTATGCTTTTTCCATGAGTATTTCTAATGCAATAGCGATTATCGTATCTTACGAAAGTGGTGCTCAACGACTGGATAGTTGTGAGAAAATATTGATACTCTTTGGGAGAGTGACCGCACTGGGATTTGCTATGTCACACTGACATTTTTATATCTTTTTCGTCATCAAGTCCTTTCATTGTATCTGGAACGAACAAAGAATTCATTCGTCTGACATCCGTTTTCTTAACTTTATAGTTTGTTTTTCAATTAGCAGATACTTTTGCAGCGCCTCTACAAGGAATTTTACGCGGTTATAAGGATACAAAAAGTGCCATTTTGTTTGGGATTGATTGGTTGTTGGGGGTGGCATTGCCAGAGTTGGATTACTATTAGATCACATCACAAATTTAGGTCCCTTTGCTTATTGGTTTGGCTTAATTGTCAGTCTGGTTGTTGGTGGCATTTTATATCAACTCGACTTAATCATATTCAAAAAGAAATGGGTTATCTACCGCACATGCATTCTTACTATTTTGAAACAAAAAGAATCTCGGATTTCTATCCAAGATTCTGTTATTTTGCACGTATTTCTCCTTGGGGAAATAACTTCCTTCCCGGCATATCATTAATAGCCACATGAACAGCAGATTGTGGTGCGCCAGTATTTTTCACGACAGCAGCAGTGATTTCTTTTGCAAGAGCTTTCTTTTTGCTCTAAAGTGCGTCCTTCAAATAAATCAATTCTGACAATGGCATTTCATTTCTCCTTTTTATTTTTGATATTTTTATTTTTATCACAAATTAGGTTTTAAAGAGTGTCAGAATATGGTAAAATAAGAAGTATTAAAATTGGAGAAATTTGAAACGAATCAAGAAAATGGCTCAATTATATTATAAATATGGCACGATGAATTCGGCAAAACCATTGAAATTTTAAAAGTGGCACACACAATTACGAAGAACAGGGCAAAGGTGTTGTTATCATGACGAGTGCACTTGATACGTGATGGTTTCGGCGTTGTTTCTGGTCGTATCGGCAGAGCGAAAAAGCTATGGCATAGCAGAAGATACTTTGATATTTTCCGCTTCATTCAAGAAATGCCTGAAAGACCTTATTGTGTGATTGATTGATGAAGCACAGTTCTATCTCGTCATCATGTCTATGACTTGGCGAAAGTGGTTGATGAATTAAATGTACCAGTTATGGCTTTTTGGTTTGAAAAATGATTTGCAAAATGAGTTGTTTGAAGGTTCTAGCATCTCCCTGCTTTTAGCAGATAAGATTGATGAAAATTAAAACGATTTGTCAATTTTGTTCTAAAAAGGCAACTATGGTATTAGAACAACAAAATGGTCAGCCAGTTTATGAGGGAGAACAGATTCAAATCGGTGGGAACGAAAACCTATATCCCAGTCTGTTTGGAGCACTATTTCCATCCAGAAATCGAGGAAATAAAGAATGAAAGAGAGAATAGCAAAGTAAATGAATATTTATGAACAGCTGAAAGCCGTTGAAGATCGTTATGAAGAATTGGGAGAACTTCGAGTGATCCTGATGTTGTCAGTAATACTAGAGCGTTTCATGGAATTATCCAAAGAAGAGGCAAAGCACGCGCGATACGGTAGCAGCTATCGTGAGATACAAAAGGGTTCTTCAAAAATATTACAGATGCGGAAGAAATGATTAAAGATGCTACTGGCGACGCTGATTTGGAAGAAATGGCAAAGCAAGAACTCAAAGATGCGAGTGAAAAGGAAGAATATGAGGAAAAATTGAAAATTCTTCTTCTTCCAAAGATCCAAACGATGATAAAAATATTATCTTAGAAATCCGTGGTGCAGCGGGAGGTGACGAAGCCTCACTTTTTGCTGGTGACCTCCTAACAATGTATCAAAAATACGCTGAATCACAAGGCTGGAAATTTGAAATCATGGAAGCCTCCATGAATGGAGTTGGGGGCTTCAAAGAAGTAGTAGCTATGGTTTCTGGGCAATCTGATATTCCAAATTAAAAATACGAATCAGGTGCCCACCGTGTACAGCGTGTCCCAGTGACAGAAAAGCCAAGGACGAGTTCATACTTCAACAGCGACCGTCTTAGTTATGCCCGAAATCGAAGAAATAGAATACGATATTGATCCAAAAGATCTTCGAATTGATATTTATCATGCTTCTGGTGCTGGTGGTCAGAATGTCAATAAAGTTGCAACGGCCGTTCGGATCGTTCACTTGCCAACAAATATTAAAGTTGAAATGCAAGAAGAAAGAACGCAACAGAAGAATCGTGACAAAGCTATGAAGATTATCCGTGCACGCGTAGCTGACCATTTTGCGCAAATCGCACAAGACGAGCAAGATGCCGAGCGAAAAATCGACCATCGGGACTGGGATCGCTCAGAACGGATTCGTACTATAATTTCCTCACAAAATCGTGTGACAGACCACCGTATTGGTTTGACACTGCAAAAGTAGATACGATTTTAGCTGGAAAAATTAGATGAAATCGTAGATGCCTTGAGTATTGTAAGTCGATCAAAACGCAAAAATTAGAAGAACTGAATAAATAATGAAAATTTAGCTCAAATTCTTGCTGGAATGGAAATCGAGCTTTGAAGCAGTTGGGGAAGAAGCAAGCTATCCTTTGCTTTTCGAGCCTTTAAAGACTTATCTTTCACCGAATTTGTGATGAAAATGCACACAGTAGCAGCAGTAGATGATGTAAAGTTACTAAAAGAAATTCAAACTCAATTATTAGCTCATAAACCTGCTCAATATATTATTGGCTCATGCAGAATTTTTGGCGCTCCTTTAAAGTAGATGAACGTGTACTGATTCCACGACCGAAACTGAAGAATTAGTCACCCTCATTTTGTCTGAAAATCCTAATATCAATATTAAAATTTTAGATATTGGAACTGGAAGTGAGTAATTGCTTTATCTTTAGCTGCTGAGCGTGATAATTGGCAGATTACAGCTTTCTGATATTTCCCAAGATGCTCTGGATTTAGCGCAAGAAATGCAAAATCTATCAATGTAATGATAGACTTTATTCAGTCTAATTGTTTTTCAGATTACGGGAAAGCATGATATTATTGTATCTAATCCACCTTATATTTCAGAGATAGATATAGAGAAGTAGCGACAAACGTCCTCTGCCTCAGAGCCACATCTTGCTCTTTTTGCCGAAGAAGATGGATATGCCGTTTATCGAAAAATTGCTGAAAGTGCCCCAAATCATTTAACAGAAAAAGGAAAGATTTATCTCGAAATTGGCTACAAACAAGGGAAAAGGTCATCTTTGAGTCCACACTTCCCAAAAATGAGAAATTCGCATCTATAAGATCAATTCGGAAAAGATAGAATGGTAGTGATGAATAATGGATAAAATTGAGGAAATACTGAGTGGCGGAGGAGCAGTCGTGTTACCAACCGAAACGGTATATGGTTTATTTTTTGCAAAGCCCTAGATAAACAGGCTGTCAAACATGTTTATAACTTAAAAGGAAGACCCCTGCAACAAAGCTTTTGAACCTAAACGTTTTCAAAGTTTAGAAGATATTTATCAATTTTCTAAATATCAGCCTCAGTATCTAGAAAAGCTTTACCGAACTTTTCTACCGGGTCCTTCTAACGATTATTTTACAGCTAATGAACAAGTTCCAACTTGGGTAAATTCAGGTATGAAAACAGTTGGTTTTCGTGTTCCTAGCCATCCCAAAACTTTGGACTTGATTAGAAAATTTGGACCTCTCATTGGCCCGTCTGCAAATTTATCTGGAAAGAGCAGTGGAGTAAACTTTCAGCAAATTATGATAGAGTTCAACCATAAAGTTCTTGGTATAGAAGATGATATCTTTCTAACAGGTCAGGATTCAACTATTTTGGATTTATCTGGAGAAACCGCACATATTCTACGTCAAGGGGCTGTTACTCGTGCAGAAATCCTTGCTAAAATTCCAGAAATCGGTTTTCAAAAAATCAACTAGTAGGTTTTGAACCATTTTGAAACGAAGGGAGACTCTTATGATTTTGGATCATAAAGACTATAAAGAATATGACGGTGAGCTCTGGGAAGCCATTACTACAGAAGAAAAACGTCAGCAAAACAATATTGAATTAATAGCTTCAGAAAATGTTGTTTCAAAAGCAGTTGTTATGGCAGCACAAGGCTCTATTTTAACCAACAAATATGCAGAAGGTTATCAGGTCATCGTTATTATGAAATAAGTGGTCAAATGTTGTAGATGTGATTGAAACGTTAGCGATTGAACGTGCAAGAAAATATTTGGAGCACAATTCGCTAATGTCCAACCTCACTCAGGTAGTCAAGCAAATTGTGCAGCTTATATGGCTATAATCAAGCCAGGCGACACAGTAATGGAATGGATCTTGCGGCAGGTGGACATTTGACACACGGTGCTGCTGTTGGCTTCTCTGGAAAACCTACAACTTTGTATCTTACACTGTTGGTTCTGAACTGAACTATTAGATTTTGAGGCTATTTTGGCACAAGCTAAAGAAGCCAGACCCAAATTGATTGTTGCAGGAGCTTCTGCTTATTCATCATTATTGATTTTGCAAAATTTCGTGAAATTCAGATACTGTCGAGCAAAACTGATGGTAGATATGGCTCATATTGCTGGTTTAGTTGCTGCTGGTTTGCATCAAGCTTCAGTGCCTTAGTGCACATATTACAACAACTACCACTCATAAAACTCTTGAGGTCCCTCGGTGAGTCTCATTTTAACCAATGATGAAGAGTTAGCAAAAAGATTAATTCTGCAATCTCTCCAGGAATTCAAGGGGACCATTGAGAGCGCTGTAGAGCTGCTAAAGCAGCTGCTTTCAAAGAAGTATTAGATCCAGCTTTCAAAGTTTATGCTCAGCAGATTTTTGGATAATGCTAAGGCAATGGTTCAAGTATTCCAGCAACATGCCAATTTCGTGTCATTTCAGGTGGGTGGAGAATCATCTTTTTCTTATGGATGACCAAAGTGGTTGAAAATGGAAAAATTGCTCAAGATTTTAGTTGGATGATGTACACATTACCTACCCTCAACAAAAACTCTATTCCTTATGAAACTTTATCGCCATTTAAAACAAGTGGAATTCGGATTGGAACTGCAGCTATTACTGCTCGTAGTTTTGGCGAAACAGAAAGTATTAAAGTAGCAGAATTGATTATTAAAACTTTAGAAAACGCTGATAACGAAACTATTTTTAGAGCAGGTTCGTGCAGAAGTCAAGGGACTGACAGATGCCTTTCCGCTATACGAGGTTTGAAATGGACATTTACATAAAAAGCTATTATTCATCAATTTAGTCCATCAGATACTGATCTTCTTTTAGCAGATAAATATCTTGATATTACTCCCAAAATTGAAGAATATCTTCGCTAGGAAGATTGAACGTGTCTGTTCAGATGAGGCTAAAACAGGTATTTTCACAGAAGATGATGTCTTTTATCACATATTACAAAAAGACCTTTAGAAACATCCATCACAGCTGCCACTCTGGAAAGAAGAGTTTTCAGTGGTGAAAATCAGAAAAGCCAACGATTTGATGTTTGTTCAATTTGACAAAGAAGGCGTTGAGCATTTTGCTGCGCATTGCTTTTGAGAGAAAACATTCACTCACTTGGGTGGACAAGGAGACAATCCTATCAAGATTACCCAGAATAACTTGCCTGGATTTGGTACAGGTGCTGATGAGCCTCGTTATTAACCTTCAATCTCGTAAATACCATTTGATTGAAAAACGGATTAAATACAATGGGACTTTTTCAATTATTTTTCTGATAGCCTGTTACAAGTCAAGCCTAAAACTTCACCTATCTATTAAAGCCTTAGAAAAACGGCTCAAAAAGTCGCAGAAAGTTTTTAATCAGGATGATTTCCAATTTCAATCAAGGTTAAATCGTCTATTTTCAAAAAACTTAGAGAAAAACGATGAATTGTCGCCAGAAAAACTAGCTGATGAATTATGTTGATAACAATCTCACAGCTCGCTTAACTTTATAGATCGGGTAAAGGAAGTTATTCCAGAAACTGTTAAATTCGATGAAGTTGATAGTAGCCGTCAGAAGAAAAATTTGAAAAATCAAAAACTCTCCTTTCAAATGGAATTGAACTCATTGTCCTCAATAACATCTATCAAGATGCAGAATCTGTAGAATTCTATACAAAACGACAATGGAACTTATTCATTCTCATCAAAAACATAGAAGATATTCAGTAAATAAATAATGTTCAAAATTCTTGAAAACTGATTTTTCTTATCCTTTTAATCCTTGTCTGTTATAAGTTTATCCAAGTTCATCATGATGTTAAGCAGGTGATGAACTACCGTACCTTAGTGAGAAGTACTAGATGAGCAGGATACTGTAGCTAATGAAGAACTTGTCCTTGCTATGATTTATACCGAAACAAAAAGGTAAAGTTTCTGATGTTATGCAATCTAGTGAGAGTATGACAGGACAGAAAAATTCTATCTAAATAATAAGAAAGTATTCTGACAAGGAGTTCAGACTTTATCCACCAATTTAAATCTAGCGCAGAAAGTAGATGTTTGGACCGCTGTACAAGCTTATAACTTTGGTCGTCTATATTGGACTACATTGCAAAACACGGTGGAGAAAAACACTATTGAGTTTGGCATACTCTAAAGATGTTGTCGCACCAAGTTTAGGAAACGTAACTGGGAAAACATATGCTTATTATCATCCCATTGCACTTTTTACGTGGTTCTAAACTCTATATCAATGGAGGAAATTTCTATTACTCTCGTCAAGTTCGGATGAATATGTATATCATGAAAGTGATGAATTGAGTTTTAATATCAAAATCCTAGTAGCTTCTTCTACTAGGGATTTTTCACAAATCAATTGTCATTTATATTCTTACATGTTATACTTGAAAATATATCTCACAAAAGGAAATGCTAAATATGATGATAGCCTTAATTGCAGGAATTTTAACAATTTTGCTTTCTATTTCTGTGTTTTATTTTATCGTACTAAAGCAGAAGGTAAGTTAGATAAAAATAATAATTATGTTCAATCAACTACTCCAACGCTCTTCTTTCATGGTTATGGGGAGTAGTGCTAATGCTGAACGACATATGACAGATGCAGCAAAAAGCAGGAGTAACAAAACTGTTATTCGAGCAAATGTTGATAGGAATGGTCAGGTAACCTTGAAGGAAACATCTCCAAAAGGCGCTGTCAACCCAATCGTAGAAGTGAATTACGAAGATAATCGCAATCCATTGATGTTGGTCGATATGCAAAAGCCGTGGTCAGCAAGCTACAAAGAAAAGTATGGTTTTACAAAGATGAATATGGTGGGGCATTCTTTAGGAAATATGTCTATTTTTGTATTATCTTCTAGATCATGGACAAGATGAGAAATTACCACAATTACAAAAAGCAAGTCAATATTGCTAATTTTGCTGCCGGTTTAGAAGCTATGGGTTTATCTTCTGATGTAAAAAGTTAATGAAGCAACAGGTCAATGCCAAACCAAGTCACAGATTTTTCAAAGATTAGTACCATTACGTGAAGTTTTCCCGCAAAATCAAGTTGACGTGTTAAATATCTATGGAGATTACAAAATGGATCAGATGGTTCTGCTTTTAAACGCTTCATCTCTGTAGCCTGAAGTACTTGGTTTCTGATAATGCAAAATCTTACCAGAAAAGAAAATCACAGGTAAACTAGCAACATAGCCAACTACACGAAAATCCAGAAGTAGATAAGTTACTCATTCAATTTTTGTGGGGAAAATAAATTGATAAATTAAAAACCAAGTTTACTGTTTTGGATGTATTATAGAACCAACTCTTAGGATGAATGACCTTGCAATGCGAAAATTGCTTAGGACGACACCTGAAACAATACAGAGATTATATACCAGTAGACGGCATGCTCGCATTTTTGTCCAAAATGCTATGCTATAAAAGGCATAGAAATCATATGTTGGAACAAATGATATTAACTAATAATAAAGTTACAGATTATAAACTATCAAGAGAAAACATGACAGTTAATTTTTGTTGCTAACGACAGAGAAAACCGCTGAAGACTTTACTTCATGCGGTTTTTATATTATCATTCCCACTCAACCGTTGCTGGTGGCTTGCTAGTAATATCGTAGACAATACGATTAACATGAGCTACTTCATTGACGATACGAACAGAGATGCAATACTTCCCATGAATTTTTGATCAAAAATCTGCAGTCATTCCATCAATAGAAGTAATAGCACGAATTGCAATAGTATAGTCATAAGTTCGACCATCTCCCATGACACCTACCGAACGAACACCAGTATTCACAGTGAAGTATTGCAATATCACGATCGAGTCCAGCTTTCACGATTTCTTCGCGAAGAATGGCATCAGATTCACGAACAGTTGTGAGTTTTTCTTCGGTAATCTCGCCCATAATACGAATAGCAAGTCCTGGACCGGGAATGGCTGACGCCAAACAATTTCATCTGGCATACCAAGTTCTGTACCAAGCGCACGAACTTCGTCTTTATAAAGTGTATTGAGACGAACAATCAGCTCAAACTGCATGTCTTCGGCAGACCACCAACATTATGGTGAGACTTGATAGTTTGAGCAGTATCTGTACCAGATTCGATAACGTCAGTATAAAGCGTTCCTTGTGCAGAATTTTTACATCTTTTAACGCTAGCTTCATCGTCAAAAACATAAACAAACTCATTACCAATGATTTTACGCTTTTTGTTCTGGATCAGATACACCAGCTAATTTATCAGAAACGCTGGCAGCATCTGCTTAATAATATTAAGACCACCTCCGCCAAGAGAATCCATAACTTTCTCCGCCTCTCCCTTACGGGAGTAGCCATGATCTACAAAAATACAGATAAGCTGGTCTCCAATAGCTTTTTGAAGGAGAACACCAACAACTGATGAATCGACACCACCCGATAGACCCAGAAGAACGCGTTTATCTCCAACAGTTTCTCGAATTTGCTAATTTGCATATCAATAAAATTATCCTAGACCAGTCGCCTCGGCCCACAAATATCAAGAGCAAAGTTACTGCAGTGATATCGTAGCCAAACTCAGAATGAAGCACTTCAGGTGAAAACTGAATGCCGTAGATTTTTCTTGGAGGTATTTTCTAGCTGCACATGGACAGTCGGCAGAAGTTCGGTTCGTACAAACCCTTTGAGGAATTTCTGTAACAGCGTCTCCATGACTCATAAGAACAATTTGTTGTTCAGGATGCTTGCAAACAGTTGCGAATCCGTATGAATGAGTTCTGACTGACCGTACTCACGATTTCAGCGTTTCCTGCGGGTACAACTTTTCCGCCTAATTTGTGAGTTAAAAGCTGCATGCCATAACAATCCTAAAATTGGAATGCCCCAATTCCACTTTCAGGGTCAAGATCAAATGAACCTTCTTCATAAACAGAATTTGGCCCACCAGACAGGATAATTCCGACTGGATTTATTTCACGAACTTCAGCAGCTGTAATTTTATTACTTTTTAGTTCAGAAAACACCAATCTCGCGTATACGGCGTGAGATGAGTTGATTATATTGACTGCCATAATCCAATACAATGATTCTTTCAACATCTTGCAATTCAGTTGTAATTGTCATTTTCTTCCCTTTCTCAAATGAAATTTCTTTGTTTATTCTAACACAAAATAGAGACTTTTTCCAATCCCATTGAGTGAGCATTGACTTTTTATTTCAATTGATAATACAATAAAAGAGGAAATTTGTCTTGAAAAGGTTACTATGCTTCCAGCTTATATGAAAATTCACGATCAAATAAAAAGAAATCGACGAAGAAATTTGGAAAATCGGACAACGCTTACCAAGTGAGCGTGATTTAGCCGAACAATTTGAGGTTAGCCGCATGACACTTCGATCAAGCCATCACTCTTTTAGTAGAGAAGAGTACTGGAACGTCGTATGGGAAGTGGTACATTTGTAGCTAGTACACGGGTTCAGGAAAAGATGCGTAACAACTAGCTTTTACTGAAATTATCAAAAGCCCAAGGAAAGACGCCTTCGAGTCAGCTTATTTCTTATCGTCGAACATTACCAAGTAAAGAAGAAGTCGAAAAATTAGAAATCGAAAAAGACTGAAAACGTCATTCGTATGGAACGAGTACGATATGCTAATCACATTCCTGTAGTTTATGAAGTCGCTTCAATTCCAGAAAAAAATTCATCAAAATTTTTAACAAAGGAGAAATTACGAAGCATTTTTTCAAACCTTGCAAGAACATGGCTATAAAAGTGGAAAAATCCCAACAAACTATTTATGCACGTCTTGCCAAAGAAAAGTTGCGCATTACCTGAAATTCCTAAAAGGTCATGCGATTCTTGGTTTCTGACACAGATTTCTTATTTTTGACAATGGAACGGCTTTTGAATATGTCAAAAGTCAATATGTCGGCGAACGATTTGAATTTTATTTGAAAACAATTAATTTATATTACCTAATTTAAGATATGTAAACACTGTCGCTGATGTGGGAGTGTTTTTGAGTTAAATCAAAATCTCTTCACTAGTAGAGTTTTTACTGTATAGTATAATAAATCTTATGGAAATTGAAAAACCAATCGAGATGAATGCTCTATTTGAGATTTTATGCAGCACTTCTAACAGATAAACAAATGAATTATATTGAACTTTATTATGCAGATGATTATAGTCTCGCTGAGATTGCTGAAGAGTTTCAAGTTAGCCGTCAAGCTGTTTATGATAACATCAAACGGACTGAGAAGATTTTGAAAGACTACGAAATGAAACTCACATGTATTCAGATTATATCGTTAGAAAGCCAAATTTTCGATCAAATAATAGAGAAATACGCTGACGATACCTATTTGCAAAAAGCAAATTGCAACCTTATCTAGTATTGACAATCGAGAATAGTGAATTGTCAGTAAAAATACACACAAATCAATATCATTAATCAGGAGAAATACATTTTATGGCATTTGAAAGTTTAACCGAACGTTGCAAAAACGTTTTTAAAATCTACAAGAAAAGGAAAAATTTTCAGAGAGTGATGTCCAAGAAGCGACCAAAGAAATCCGTATGGCACTCTTGAAATGCCGATGTAAGCTTTACCAGTTGTCAAAGACTTTATCAAAAAGTTCGCGAGCGTGCTGTCGGACACGAAGTTATTGATATTGATCTCTGCTCAACAAATTATCAAGATTGTTGACGAAGAATTGACCACTGTATTGGGTTCTGATACAGCAGAAATTATCAAATCTCTAAAATTCCGACCATTATCATGATGGTCGGTCTCAGGGCTGGTAAAACCACATTTTGCAGGAAAATTAGCCAATAAACTTAAGAAAGAAGAAGCTGCTCGACCTTTGATGATTGCTGCTGAGTATTTATCGTCCGGCAGCTATTGATCAGCTCAAAACTCTTGGTCAACAAATTGATGCTCCAGTATTTTTCGTTAGGAACAGAAGTACCAGCAGTTGAGATTGTTCGTCAAGGTCTGGAGCAAGCGAGGCTAATCACAATGACTATGTGCTGATTGATACAGCTGGGCGTCTGCAAATCGATGAGAAGCTCCAGAATGAGCTGCGTGATGTCAACACTTGCTCAACCAAATGAAATTCTCTTGGTTGTCGATGCCATGATTGGGCAAGGAAGCTGCCAATGTAGCTCGTGAATTTAATGATCAGTTAGAGTAACTGGGGTTACTCTGACTAAGATTGATGGCGATACGTGGTGGTGCCGCTTTGTATCCGTCCGCCAAATGCTGGTAAACCGATTAAGTTTACTGGTACTGGGGAAAAATTACAGACATTGAAACTTTCCACCCAGATCAGAATGTCTGAGTCGGATTTTAGGCATGGGAGACATGCTGACCCTGATTGAAAAAGTCTCTCAAGAATACGATGAGCAAAAATCACTGAGATGGCTGAAAAATGCAGAAAAATACCTTTGATTTTAATGATTTTCATTGACCAACTAGATCAGGTTCAAAATATGGGCCCAATGGAAGATCTACTAAAGATGATGCTTGCATGGCCAATAATCCTGCATGAAGAATTTTTAAGGTAGATGAAAATGAAATTGCTCGCAAACGTGCCATTGTATCATCCATGACACCAGCTGAGCGAGAAAACCCCAATCTCTCAACCCAAGTCGCCGCCGTCGGATTGCTGCGAGGTTCTGGTAATAGCTTTGTTAGTTAATAAGCTTATCAAGGACTTTAATCAGCAAATCTAGTCATGCAGGGTGTCATGTCTGGTGATATGAATAAGATGATGAAGCAAATGGACTAAACCCCAACAATATGCCTAAGAACATGCCTGGCGGAGGAGAGATACCAGATATGACAACTCTAGAAGGTATGATGAGGGCAAGGTGGTATGCCAGATATGTCAAGTTTAGGAGGCACTGGCATGCCGGATATGAGCCAAATGTTTGGTGGTGGACTTAAAGGAAAAATTGGTGAATTTGCGACTAAACAAGCTATGAAACGCATGGCAAAATAAAATGAAAAAGGCTAAGAAAAAGCGAAATAATCAAATATAAAAATAAGTCGTTCAAAAATCGCGCATCGGCTTATATATATATTCTAGCAACATAACATCTTTTGGGATGATTGTTTTATAGGTAATCCCTCTGACATCTTTCCGAAAAACTATAATTTTCTTGAAAAATATAGAGCTATGCTATACTCTTATAGAGAATAAAAATAATGGAGATCCTTTATGAAGCGTGAACTACTTTTTAGAAAATTGAAAAACTAAAGACTATTCTACCCTGGTATGTTTTGGAATATTATCAATCTAGATTAACTGTTCCATACAGTTTTACAACCTTATATGAATATCTTAAAGAATACAATCGTCAGTGGATTTTTAGACTCTGGAATTGCTGATGTCTCACAAATTGCAGAAATTCCTTTATCGGTGTTGGAAATATGACTAAAAAGATATGGAATCATTTATCCTTTACCTACGGGAACGACCGCTGCTTAATGCTAATACCACGCAAAACGGAGTATCTCAAACAACTATTAACCGCACTCTTTTCCAGCTCTCTCTAGCCTTTATAAATATTTAACTGAAGAGGTGGAAAAATGAGAATGGGGAGCCTTATTTTCTACCGTAATGTTAAGTGAAAAAGTGTCCACTAAGAAAAAAGAAAGAAACTTTAGCTGCACGAGCTGAAAATATTAAACAAAAACTCTTTTTAGGCACGGAAACTGAACAATTTTTGAATTATATTGATGAAGAATATCTAAAAAGTTTATCTAACTGTGCCCTCTCCTCTTTCAACAAAAATAAAAAGAGAGATTTGGCGATGATAGCTATCTTTCTTGCATCTGGTATTCGTCTATCCGAGGCAGTAAATCTTGATTTGAAAGACCTCAATCTGAAAAATAATGGTCATTGAAGTTACTCGTAAAAGGTGGGAAAAGAGATTCTGTTAATATTGCATCTTTCCTCAAACCTTATTTAGAAAGGTATTTGGAGATTCGATCCAAAACGCTATAAAACTGAGAAATCCGATACTGCCTTCTTTTTGACAGAATATAGAGGTCCCCAATCGGATTGACACATCTAGTGTAGAAAAAGATGGTTGCCAAGTATTCTGAGAAAACTTTAAAGTTCGAGTGACTCTCACAAACTCCGCCACACTCTAGCTACTAGGCTTTTATGATGCGACCAAGTCCCAGGTCCTGGTCAGCCATCAGCTAGGGACATGCCAGCACTCAGGTCACTGACCTCTATACCCATATCGTTAATGATGAGGCAAAAGAATGCATTAGATAATTATAAATATTACATAACTAATATTATGTAATATTTTGTTCTGTAAAATAATTACAAAAATTGGCTCTAACTTTTTAATGTAAGAGCTAATTTTTGAGTTCTCACACAATAACAACAGCATTGTTCTAAAAATTTTCAAAATATCTTCATATTTGTATTTTTAATATCATGTAGCACGTCTTCTACTGCTGCTACGTCTACGTTCTTGATACCCTGAAAATCTCCATAAATCAGGCAGTTCTTCAACAATATTAAAGTTTGAGGCGCAGACCTCAAATAGATCGGTATCTTCTGTGTATAAAACAACACATTTCCGCAAAAATCCCTTACCAGTAATTTCTTAGTTATTACATCCTAGATTCTGCTTTTATACATAATAGTCCCAATGCTTTGACGAATGAGAAGATCTTAAATTGGCTTGGCCTCGCATCTTTAAAAATAATGGCAAGGAGTGTAATTCTAAAATTTCATTCCATTCAAACTAAAACATATTGTTTTTCTACTTTTTCCAAAATCCTCTATCATTTGATCGACTTCAGATCGATTTGGTGTCGTCAGAATATAATGAATATCCTTGTAAATCAGCAAAAGCCTGTGGCATAATTTTACTGCTTTTAACTTATCACCGTATTTTTCACGCAACTCTTCTTCTGAATATACATAATTTGAGGTTGAACGACGAGCCGTCACCAAGCCATATTGTGTTTCTACTTGAGCCTGTGGGAAAGGTTCACCGTTTACAACAGCTGCATATCCACGATAAAAGATCAATCGAATGCGCAAAGTTATATAAATCAATAGTAAAAAGCACCTGCGGGCGGTTATTATATTCAATAGCAATATAATCATTTCCATTACGGAAAATTCAATATGAAAGAACCGCTCTTTCATGCCGAACACTTTAACGATAGCTTCACCCATATTGACGTAATTTAGGCTCCATGTCTTTTATAATATAATACAGAATTTTTCATAATGATTTAATACTAAATCTAAAGGAGTATAAGCATAATCAAAAAGTTGTTGAAAAATACAATGTTGCCTTTGGAATCTAGTAACCCGTCAAATGTGCAAATCTGTCCAGAATCAACGAATTTTTCAAAAGAAATAAACGGTTTGCTTTGTCCCATTTTTGTTTAAATTGTTCAATATCTTCAGTAGTTTCAAGTTTATAGGTTCCTGCTGCTCCAACACCATTGTCTGGTTTGGCAATCAACGGAAGCCCAATTTTTGCTAACAGCCATGTCAACTGCCTGCAAAGGTTTTTACAATCTGCCCTGGAACGACTGGCACGCCTGCCCTTTTGAAGAGTTTCTTCATTTCAGACTTAAATTTCGTCTTTTTTAAGTCTTTTGGTTTTGGTCCAGTAACATTGAACTGTTCACGTAGTTGAGCATCTTGATTCAACCAATATTCATTATGCGACTCAATACGGTCAATTGGCCCATGTTTGTAAAAAGGAATGCTACAGCGCGTTTAACTTCGTCGAGATTTTCAAGATTTTCCACCCGAAAATATTCTGTTAGCGCATTTTTCAAAGGTTGATCTAGTTGATCATAAGGTTCCTGCTCAATGCCCAAAAACAGTAATTCCTTTTGTTTGCAAGCTCAACAGTAAATTGTTGAGAAATTTTGCAGGATAATAAGGTGAAATAACGATATAATTCATGATAAAATTTCCTCTACTTGATATCTTAAAAGATTTAACTGACTCAAGATACGGCATTTGCTTACGCCACCATATCCAATCATGCCCCTACATCATGCCCCCACTCAGAGAACCAAGCTGGAATATTTTTGTGCTCAAAAGCCTCTTTGAGAGTATAGAAAGATGGAAGCCCGTCTTTGTTCCCAGCTGCCTAGGGCCGGGTACAAATAATGATATCTGCTTGACTGTAACGGTCCATAAACCAACTATCATTTTTGGTTCCAGATATAGTCAGCTGGCGAGTTCTGATAAATTGCTTTCATCATTCAGATTGTCACCGACAAAAAGCGAGCATCATAGACTCCACTAAGGGCAATCGCTTTATTAAAAACATCTGGATGTTGGAGGAAGAAATTAACGGCGTGATAAGCTCCCATGAGCAACCGGTCGTCATCATCGGATCAAACCATCCAGTCTTGTATTTGATAAAAAGAATAGCTTCTTCGATGACATATCGCTCATAAGCACGATACATTTCTGCTCGATCGTGAGGATGCTTCCAGTCAGCTAGCCAGCTTTCACTATCTACGCTACTAAAGTAAAGAATTTATCTTCCCGTCTCGATAAAACCATGAGCAAGCCTCAATCATTCCGAAATCAGCATATTCATTGTGGCTGCCACCCGATGAAGCAAAGACCACTACTGGAATACCAGCATGGCCATAGCGATTTATATACATTTCTCGCCACAGATTGCCGCTCCAATGACTTAAAAATCTCTATACATGCGCTTTCTCTTTTCCTTACCACTTCTCACTGAAGAGCGAGGACAATCAGGCAAAATTCTTTTGCCCAATCTATCTCATTGTGAATGGCTCCTGACTGGATTTTTGATTTGCAGATTGTCAAGTTTACCACCAGCAGCAATCAACTGGCGGTAATAAGTGAGCGAGGAGTCGATATGACTGCTTTGATATTACCTGCCATAAGTGTCTTATCTGTATCATCCGCTTCTTCCGTTCCAACATAAAATGAAAAACCCGCTGGTCAGATTGTAACTTCGACGCTCTACATAGCGGTCAAAAGCTTCTTGATGGAGCCCAGTTAGCCGATGAAAAACACCCAGACAACCGACTCATTCCTGATACTCAATGCCTATAAACTGGGCAATATTGCTCCCAATGAAGACCCAATCATAGCTGTATGCTGACGGTCAGCTTTAGTTTGATAGTTTTTCGTCAATAAAAGGTTTGACGACATCCATAACAAACTCTGCATACTCCGTGCCCTTTGCCACCAAACTGAACACCAGAGATATTGGACTCCTCAAATTTCCAAGCAGAATATTCATCCATCCGCCGTGGTCCATCATTGTCAATGCATACAACAATCATTTTCTCAATATCTGGATTGCGCTTAATCGTTGGAATTACTTTTCCAGGAATGACCGCTGTAAGACTCCTTACTGTAAAGGATATCTTTTGCCCATCGTGAAAATAGACTATTTTAGTATCTTTGGCATAGTTTTTAGGAAGTGAGAACACGTACACGTCGCTTTTGCTTTCAGTGTATGGAACTATCAATTCATGTGTTTTCATATCGAGGTAGAAATAGAGTTTATTCATTTTCAGAAAACTTTCTATTTTTCAAAAATTTTATTTATTATATCATAAATTAAGCAAAAAGTTAGGATTTCCTAACTTTTTGAGATTTTCAGTAAAATGCTGGTCTATTTATCTAAATAGGTCTCAAATCTGCCAACGCTCGTTCAGCAATCTTCTCATAGCGCTCTTTTTCTTGTCACGAATCCGAGGGCCGTCCAGCTCTTTGATAATGCCAAAATTGACATTCATAGGTTGGAAATGCTTTGCTGTCAGCACGGGTAACATAGTGTGGCAAGCTGCCAATAGCTGTTGTTTCTGGAAAGACAAGTGCTTCTTCTCCTTTGAAGAGTCGAGCGGCATTGATACCAGCAACTAGGCCAGAAGCCGCAGACTCTACATAGCCTTCAACTCCAGTCATTTGACCTGCAAAGAAAAGATTTGGCTGTTTCTTAGAGCGGAAAGTCTGTTCCAGCAGATTTGGAGAGTCCATATAGGAGTTACGGTGCATGACACCATAGCGGACAAATTCTGCATTCTCAAGGCCAGGAATCATTTGAAAAACCCGCTTTTGCTCGCCCCACTTGAGATGAGTTTGGAAGCCGACGATGTTGTAAAGACTGCCTGCTGCATTATCCTGACGGAGCTGCACCACAGCGTATGGCGTCTTATATTCACCATCTCGAGGCCCTTGGTAGTCATCTGGATACTCTAAACCAACCGGCTTCATCGGACCATAAAGCATGGTTTTAATGCCTCTTTGGCCATAATTTCAATAGGCATACAGCCTTCAAAGTATTTTTCTTTTCAAAGGAATTGAGCGGTGCTTCTTCGGCATTGACCAAAGCATCATGGAAATCCATAAATTCTTGCTTGGTCATCGGCGAGTTGAGATAGGCCGCTTCGCCCTTATCATAACGAGATTTGAGATAGACCTTGGTCATATCGATGGTATTGACATCAATGATTGGCGCTGCTGCGTCATAGAAATAAAAACCGTCGCCTCCATTGAGCGCATGGATTTTTCTGCTAAAGTATCGCTGGTCAAGGGCCCTGTTGCAGTGACTGTAATAGCATCCTTCGGAATTTCGGTGATTTCTTCACGAATGACCTCAATCAATGGATGATTGGTCACCAGTTCCGTCTACCAGCTGCGAAAACCCTTCTTCATCAACGGCTAGAGCACCACCAGCTGGCACCCTAGTCGCTTCTGCTGACTTTAAAAATAACCGAGTCCAACCGTCGCATTTCTTCCTTGAGCAGACCGACTGCATTGGTCAGTGCATCTCCTCGCAGAGAGTTAGAGCAGACCAGTTCTGCAAAGTCCGCAGTCTTGTGTTGAGGCGTCGACTTGACACCCGCATTTCATAGAGTTTGACTGCGATTCCACGTTTAGCAATCTGGTAAGCTGCTTCACTGCCAGCCAGACCAGCACCGATAACATTGATATAGGATAATGACATGATACTCTCCCTTGGATATTTCTAGATTTTCACTCTGACCATTATAACAAAAGAGAGTAAAAAGACAGACAAGAGGATTCCCTGCCTGTCCATCATTTTTGTCATTTTTCCAAGTAAGCAATCTTAGCAAAATCCTTATGATTGTTATTTTTCATTTCGATAAGAATCTCGTGAAGAAGCACTGGTAGATAGCTAAAAACTGCTCTGCAGTTGGCAGTAGAAACTGAGACACCTTCAACTTCTTTTTTCGAGTCAGCTCCGCTATTGGTCACCCGAAAAACGCCTCCAAGGTTTCCATGGCTCCAAATTCAATGAGACCAAATCTTCTTTTTGAAATTCGTGTTCGTGCAGATCGACTAAGCGATAGTCCAAGCGCTCCATCATCGAGTTCAATCTTGTCCATATCATAAATTCGCTCTTTGTCTGGTGCTTCTCAGCCACGCTCATCACCATGAACATGAATATCAATATCACGCGCTTGCCAATCTTGTCCAGTAACCTGTTCCAGCCCCAAGGAGCCCATCAGAGTGGAATAATTCCCATCTTGTTCAGTTGAGACGCAATTTTTAGAAATTCTGCAAATTTATCTGTCATAAAGCTGTACCTCTTCTTCAGAAAAATTGTTTTTACGTAATATAAATTATGTAAAAACTATTTTACTTTTTCTTCTTCGTAATCCCCTCGTCTGCAGCACAACTTGCTTGCCTCCACCACGAACTTTCTTTTTCGACAAGGTATTGATCACATTTTTGGACAAGAACGGCCAACTGGTTTATCCCAGGACGTGAAATCACAATCTGGATAACGATTGCAGCCATAGAAAAGGCGGTTTCGTTTGGTTTTACGCTCAATAATTTGTCCCTGATGACATTTAGGGACACTCTACGCCTATTTCTTTGACAATAGCTTTGGTATGATGACAATCAGGAAATTGCTACAAGCATAGAATTTACCATAACGCCCCAACTTGATAACCATAGGGCTCACAAACTTCACAATCAAAAACCAGCTGGCTCATCCTTGATTTGGATTTTCTTCCATTTCAGTCTCAGCCTTAGCTACTTCCTTTTCAAAAGGCTGGTAAAACTCATCAATAACCTTTTGCCATTGTTCTTTTTCCGACTTCACATCATCCAATTTAGCTTCCATATCAGCGGTAAACTTCACATTGACAATATCTGGGAAGAATTCAATAATCAATGAATTCACAATTTCTCCCTAATTCAGTTGGTTCAAAGCGTTTGGAAACTAGTTTTTACATAGTAACGTTTTTGAATAGTTTCAATCGTTGGTGCATAAGTTGATGGACGCCCAACGCGATTCTCCTCCAAGGTCTTAATTAAAGTTGCTTCTGAATAACGTGCTGGTGGTTGAGTAAATGCTGTTCAGGATTGGTGTTAACTCGCTTTCACTATGTCACCTTTTTCCATCTCAGGTAACATTTTATTCTTATCAGAATCGTTGTAAATAACTCAGATAACCGTCAAATTTAATTTGACTACCACTTGCAGCAAACTGAACACTATTTTTGCTCTAATTTCACACTCATAGTGTCAAACCGCTGCTGTCATTTGACTAGCCACAAACCGATTCCAAATCAATGTATACAATTTTAATTGATCTTTATCTAGATATTTAGCAATATTTTTCAGGAGTATTGAACACACTCGATGGACGAGATCGCTTCATGAGCATCTTGTGCACCAGAAGAATTTTTAATTCTACTACCATGTTTAGAATATTTTTCCTTAAAACGTCTGTAATAAAAAGCCGCAGCTTCATTTTTGAGCTACTGGGCTAATACGAGTAGAATCTGTGACGCATATAAGTAATCAAACCTTGCACACCTGGACCAATATTGATTCCTTCTGCAGAGCTGTTGAGCGACCATCATAGTTTTTCCGAGTTCGGAAATTGATTTTATTAGCAGCGTCTTGCGCATAGATGATGTAGTATAAGGTAGTGGAGCATGACGCTTGCGTTCCTTTTCTCAACACTTTCTACGGTAAAATTCATCACTCTTGATTTGAGAAAGAACATTTTTGACATCATCGTTGGTAGTAGTTTCATTTTCTTGCCATTTACACTATAAAAAGCTTGCTTGAAAATTGCCGAGCACCTTTCTTGAACGTTCATCAATCGTCCAATATTCTTGCTTATTAAAGCATTAATTTCGTTTTCACGATCAATGATGAGCTTCAAAGCAACAGATTGTACACGTCCAGCCGATAACCCCTTCTTGACTCCAGAGATCGGAGAAATAGAATACCCTACAATACGGTCAAGTACACGACGAGCTTTAGTTGAGCATCTACCAAATCCATATCAATTTGACGTGGTTCTTTAAAAAGCATTTTTAACTGCATCTTTTCGTAATTTCGTTGAAAAACAGCGCGATTTTTATCATGTTCATCCAAATTTAGAATATGGGCCAAATGCCAGAAATAGCTTCTCCTTCTCGATCTGGGTCGCTCGTCAAAGATAGACTTGTTTAGCCTTTTAGCTTCTTTTTCAAATCATTGATAGAGGACCCTTTCCACGAATATTGATATATTCTGGCTCTATAATTATTTTCAAAATCAACGGACATCGTAGATTTTTCAAATCTCGAATATGACCTACGCTAGCTAAAACCTTGTAGTTCCGTCCTAAATATTTTTCAATTGTTTTTGCCTTAGCTGGCGACTCTACAATCACAGATAGCTGTTGTCTTTGTTTTGTTGCCAATCTAAACACCTTCTAAAAGTAATAAACCTCATAGAGTTTAAACTATTTTTCAAGATGTCAACTAGTAGCATTCTCTTATAGGAGAACTTGTTTTAAAAACTGGAATTCAGAAAGTACGTCAGACCCTGATGTAATGCATTTTGCTCCCTCCTGAATCAAATGATGACAGCCATCGCTTCTTCCATCTAAAAATTGACCCTGGAATAGCAAATACATCTCGCCCTTCTTCCATTGCTCGCTCACAAGTAATAAGGCTGCCTGAGCGCATTTTCACTCAGCAACAATAACCCCTCTACACAATCCTGCTATAATCCGATTACGCTCTGAGAAAATGAAATTTTAATGGTTCTGCTTCAGAACCATACTCTACTAACACTAGATGATGTTCTCCCAAATCGATTGGAGTTTCTTATTCGCCCTTGGATAAAAACACATCAGGCCCGTTCCGATAACTGCAATTGTTCGACCACCATTTTGCAATGCTGCGCATGTGAGCCGAAGTATCAATTCGCATGTGCTAAAACCCTCACATAACCAATTCATTGTTTAGCTCTTTAATAATCTTTGAACAGATTGACTGCCTACTCGGCTACTATTCCGACTTCCTACAACAGCCACTTTAGGTAATTTTGCAAATCCAAATTACCTTTATAAAAAGAAGAACGGGTGGATTATACTTTCACTCAAAATCCCAGGATATACATCGTCCAAGATAGAAAAGGATGAGAATTTCTCAAATTCTTGACGTAATAAATCATCATCTAACTGCAAATATTTTCAATAAAAAGAGCAGGATTACGGCATTCAGAAACAACTGCCATGTCTTTAGCAGACAAATCTTTTTCATGTATTTCAGCATATTCTAATACATTGATAACTTGTTGGTTTGGTCAAGCCGGCTTCTTTTTAATTTATAAATATCAAAATTATTCATTTTCATTCCTTTTACTTTTCATTAATATCTTTCAAAGATACTATTCGTAAAAGAAATGAAAAACGAGAATTTCTCGTTTTTACATTTTATCTAATTCTTTAATAATTCGAGCTGGATTTCCTGCTAAAACAACATTATCACCATAAGATTTAGTTACAACTGATCCCGCCCCGATAACGACATTATCACCTAGTGTCACCCCTGGCAAAATCGTTACACCCCACCAGCCCAGCAATTATCACCTAATAGTAATCGGTGCATGACTCTACTCCAGATAGGCGGTCTTGTGCATTCAAAGGATGGAGAGGTGTCAAAAGCTGACAATTTGGCCCCAAAACATTGCATTTGTCCAATTGTAATCGGGCAGACATCAAGCATAGTTATGTTCCAATTAGAGTAGAAATTCTCACCTAAATGTATATTGAGACCATAATCACAAACAAAATTTGGTTTCATAGAAATACTTTCACCATCAGAAATGACTACATTGTTGTTTTAAAAAGTTACTAATAATCATCTTCAGTTTTCTATCTTTTTAATCATTGATTTAATTGGTTCAGTTTGCGATGAATAGGAGTAATTCCTCTACGTTTCAATCCTTCTAAAATGATGCTGAGTTCCATAACCAACATTATGTGCAAAAGTCATAACCTGGATAAGTTAAGTCATAATCTGTCATCATGATCCCTAGTCACTTTTTGCTACGATTGAAGCAGCCGCAATGGAGAGTGATTAGCATCTCCTTTGATGATAGATGTCTGTGGTATTTGAATATCTAGCTTCATGGCATCAATCAGAAGATGTTGTGGAGTAATTTTAAGATTTCCAACTAGCTTCTATCATAGCCAACTTCGTTGCTTCATAGATATTCACTTCATCAATAGCAGATTATCTTTGATACCAATGCAATTACGACCGCTTGCTTTAGCACTTCTTGATGGGATTGTTTTCATGATTTTTCTTAGAAAATTTTTCTTGCTATCGTTGCAGACCTTTTTATTTTAGAGTTTTTAGGTAAAATGAATCTGTTGCAGCCACAACAGGACCGGCAAAGGACCACGACCAACTTCATCAATGCCGGCAATCCATTCTATACCCTGTACATACAAATCTTTTTCATAGCATAGCATCCAACGAGCCTCTTCTTCATACCTGTCTTGAATTGCTTTGCACGCTTAACAACAATTTCTTTACCCCAGTCCGCTCATCATGAGACAGCTCTTTTAAAAATCGGTCATCAAACCAGTAACTTGTTCCAACTGTTTCGATTTCTTTAATCATTGCCATTCAAATCTCCCAGCATATCCAATGTATATCGCCCTACTTTTCCGTCACGAATCTCTTTGATAAAAGCGAGTAAAACCGGTCATAGTATCAGAACCTAAATTTTTTGTGTCATATCCATAATAATTTCAGGAGCTTCATCTTTTAAATTCATTGACTTGAAGCGTTCTTGAAGCTCAGTAGGGATAATGTTCTTTAAAATAGTGATTCCAAAAATAGTCACTTCATCCATTGGCACATCATCTTTAATCACTGTCAAAAGCAAGTTTAAAAGCTACTTTTTCATCCTCAAACTTAGGCCAGAGAGTCCTAGGTATCTAAAATTTCAAGTCCTTATTAGACTTGAGCACTGCTGCTGCCTTGTAACACCTGGTTTATTTCCAATCCACAGCGATTTTTCCCAGCTAAACGGTTCATTAATGTGAGTTTGCCAGCATTCAGGATGCCTATAATCATCGTTCGTAAAAGTTTCGATTTGTATGCCCCATTTCTTTTGCCAGGCGATTTTTCTTTCATCAAAGATTTTGCGCTTCTGTGACCTACGGTTGATTGTTCTTTAGAATTGATAGCCAATGTTTTGATGCCCTGATTTTTCAAAAATATCTTCGCCATTCTTTTCGTTAAATGGGATCAGCTAAATCTGCTTTAGTCAAAACAAGGAGTTTGAAACATCACGATTTTATCAACATAGGATGTTTTGACTAGAGAATGGCGAACGCATCTACCAAAATCGTCACAAAGTCAACAAATTTTGATAGTATCTTGAACTTGTCTCCGAGCCTTTGACATATGACCTGGAAACCATTGAATAGTAGCATATGAAAACCTCTTTCTACAGTATTCTAACATCTTCATTATATCAGAATTTTTAAATAATCCGCAGCGATAAATAGAGGCTTCAAAAACCTTTCAAATTTAAAAGGCAATTTTCAGCTTGAATGATACAAAACAGCTTTTATCCTGTTTATCAGTAAGTAGAAAGTATTAGTTCACGAATTCGTGTTACATAATCAACAATTTCTTTCCTCTTGTTGCTCAAACTCTACAACAACAAAAATAGATCATGGTCAAATTATAACCATTTTCAGCCTCCTTCATCCGAGTATTAAAAAGGAGGAAACTAAAGTTGATAAAACTCTTTTTTCCTCTTGTAAAGCGATGCACAACATGAAAAGACACAAAAAAGCAGGATTGAATTCCTGCTTTTCTATTATTAAATTTTTACGTTTTACGAGCTGCTTCTGATTTGCGTTTGCGTTTACAGAAGGTTTTCCTAAATTCACGTTTGCGTGTTTCTTGAAGAGTACCAGCTTTAGTAACCCGCACGTTTTGAAAGCGACGAAAGAGCATCGTCAAGGGATTCATTCTTACGTACTTCTGTTTTTGACATTATTTTTCACTCCCTTCAAGTTTTAAAATCCTTTAAATTCTATCATATTTAAGATACACTTGTCAAGTCTTAGAAACTGCTCAGATGTGTCTGTTTTTGGGAGAAAATGAAAAATCGATAGCTACTTCGTCTTCTAAGCTAAACCAGAATTTATCGGATTTGTTCAAATGCAAATGGACTGCGATCTGATCGCCATAGCCATTACGCTCTAAATCTCGTTGCAAGCGGTGGAAATATAATGCTCTGCAATCGTAATATAACCAGCACCTAGTGAGCGATTTCTACCATTGATTGAATCATACTAATAGTAGCTCGTTCTCGCCAGCTTCCTCTAAAATCCAATACTTTTTAGTAACAAGCGCTTCAAATTTTGACGTAAATCATCGGTCAAAACATAAACTGTTTGCGCTGCTTTTCAAAATAACATGATAAATTTTATCTGGATTAAAATCAGTAATTTCATCATTACGTTTGATGACTTGCATGAAAAACTCCTTTAAACTTAGTTAAGTCTGTGTACATAGGTACAATAGAGACATTATACTATTTTTGCAGCAATTCTCAAAATAATAGATACTTTGAAAAAGTTATTAGAATAAAACTATAGTTTATCAATCTTTACTTTATTTCTTCAACAGTGATTTGAATATCTTAATTTTAAAAAGACAAACACTCAAAAATCAAGTAGTGTATGTCTTTTAGAATGGATGGAGTAAATTTTTAATCTTTAACTAATTAATCTTCATTACTCTCTTTTACGACAGCGAACACTAGTTAAACTTTCAATCAAATGTAACAAATCCCAATGCAGCAACTTGTTTGTTTAGTACCAATGTAGGTAGAACTTTTTGATTACTATTTTGTTGTCTAACTAACAATGGCTGCGGTTGATAAGTTCTAGACAAATGCAATTTTGTACTTCTACACCTGTTGTCTTTTGAGATTTTTGGTGAGTTGACTTTGTAATTTTCATAGTTTTCTTGTAACTTGGTATAAATGGAACACAATATCCAGTTTTGGCTTCTTCTTCTTTTAACATGTTAACCTTGCAGCATAGTCAGCCTGTGTAGCGAAGAGCTTTTCTAGCTGCTTCAAGCTTGAGTTGCATTGTAATTTTTCCAAGTTATTTTTGAGCTTCTTTTAGCTTGTTGACTAGTTTGTAGGGCATCTTTTGCCTTGTGAGGTTTAATTCTTCTATAATTAAGGCTTTCTTTTGGTTCTCTAATTTATGGCAGTTTCTAGCAAATTTTGTTCTTTTTGCTAATGCTGCTTGTTTAGCGCTAACTGTGATGCAATCATTGCAGTTGCACGTTTCAAAGCTGCTGCTTTCGTTGCAATGTTTTGCTTCGCTTTTGTCAAAGCCGCTTCTGCTATAATTAACTCAGCGTTTGCAGTAGCAAGGGCTCTGAGACGATTCATGCACCAATTTTTGAAAGTCTGCTAATTTTGCTGGATATTCAGTAGATACATAGCCCTGTTTTTGAGCTCATCAACATAGTAATTCGATTCTTGGCTACTGTTGCTTGTTCATCTGCAGCTTTTTGCAGCACCAGCAAAATTACGGATTGCTTGCTCACAAGCATCTGCGCTAAGAAGTGTACGTTATTGAAACGTTCATTAGATGCTGTGTGAGCCAACTTCATATAAATTATTATATGGATTTGGATTACTATAATATGCTGCTGAAATCGAATTAAAGTTTTATCCATCATTTTGGACATAATGACCTGATGCAAAAACATCAGCACTTACTTTCATATATAGCATTAGCATCAATTTTTGTTTCGTCTATTGGAAGTCCATATTGTGCAGCGATTTGCTGATACAGAGCTTTTTCGCTATACCAGTAGTCAACGCTCCTCCACAGAGCTATTAATAGCTACGTTTTCATTACCAAAATATCTGCCCATATGCCACGTTTGCTCTTCTGAAAATAAAGAGTTTGAACTTAGCTAGCTGGATTTTGTGAGGATCAATCAACAGTTCCTTTAATCCAGCTTGTCTACGGTGGCATTGATTGCCTAACCAGTTCAATCAAGCTTTTAAATTATTTTCCAAAGTTGCTGGGCTTGTTGAATCAGAACCAACTGTAATACCAAACTCTTTACATAGTCACTAGCTCTTTCGCCAGCGCTAGCGTTGCATTACAGATCAGCGAGTTAGCTCCATTTGTTTTAGCATGTTGCAAAAATTCGTCATAGGTTTTTACTTTACTCAAGTCAACATTTCTTCTATTAGCAGCTGATTGTTCAGCGCGAGCTACTCTCAGCAGATTTTTCGATCAATAGCCGCTTGATTTTTCTGAACTGCTTTTTGCTGCTCTGCTAACTTGTTCAGTAGCTGCATTGATTTCTTTAGGAAGATTAGCGATTTCTTCTTTCGCTTTAGCAAGATGCTTTTCTGCCAAATTCTTTTTCCGCTTGTTTTTCTTCTTCTGCGCGGTTAAGATCGTGTTCCCTCATTGGCAACTGGAGTTTTTAAGCTGTATCTAATTCACGTTGAGGCAACATCAACAAGTGATTGCCCTGCACAATATTTTCTTGATTTTTAACAGCTTCTTTTGCCTTTTTCTTCCGAGCACTTTAGCTTTGAACCTTCTTCTTTCTCTGTTGCAGTAGTGTTCTCTGCTGTTTTACTTTTCTTTTTGCAGTTCTAATCACTTTGAGGTCGCTGCATTTTTTCTGTTTCTGCATCTGCTACGGCTTTCTTGTTATTTTGCTACTGTCTTTTGAAATGTTATATCCTCTTTTACTTGATCTACAACTTTCTGTTGCGTATCTTTCTGAACTTTCGCTGCATTTGCTTCCAATTTGCTGATTGAACATCTGAGTTCTGTAACTGGTTTGTAATTTTTTCAGATGTCTTTGGTTCAGTGGATTTTAGTTTTGCTTCTTCTTGCATTTACTGGATGTGATAGACTACCTGAAATGATTGTCGTTGCAGCTAAGCCGGTCGCAACGACGTGTTTTTATTTTCTCTCCATTAGAAATCCCCCTAATATTACTTGTTCCTTTTCATTATAAAAACATTTCAACCTAAATTACAATTCCACTAATATCTTGCAGTAGATAACTATTTGATTAAAGTTCTTTTACATAAAATAATTTATTGAAACTATTCGATGAAAAATCTATGCGTAACGACGATTATTCCCAATTGTAATAGATGCAAAAATAAGTTACAATAGAGAAAAATTTCTTCTGTGCAGGGGACAGTTAAGATGACAAAAATCTAAATATCAATGTATCATGTAGATCGGATTCGTCAAGATATTCAAAATGGGAAATTGCTCAAGGGCAGAAGATTCCTTCTATTCGTAAGTTAGCAGATAAGTATCATTACAGCAAAGATACAGCAGAAGGCACTAATGGAATTAAAATATCAAAATACATCTATGCTGTTCCAAAGAGTGGCTACTATGTCTTAGAAAAATAGTCTGGAAGATCAGCAGGATATGGAATTATCTATGAGGGATGACCGCCACCAAATTTATGAAGATTTTCAATTTGTCTCAATGAAACGACTCATCGGTCGAGAAAATTATCTTTTAACTACTATTCACAGCAGAGGGATTGGAGGGTTGCCACTCAGTTCAACAACTGCTTTTGGATGCGGCTATCTACACCTCTGCTGCCAAAATTGTTCTAACATCTGGTACTTAGTAAACTCTTTATATTCTGTCGCAAATTGCGTTCCCGAACGGAAAGCAGGAAATTCTAGTTGAGACAGCCGACTATCATCGGATAAACGATTTGCTAACCGTACAGAAACTTCCTTATCAAACGATTGAACGGACTCCAGAAGGAATCAATCTAAAAGAGTTAGAATGGATTTTCCAATCAAGGAATATCAAATTTTTCTACACTATTCCACGTTTCATTGTATCCTTTAGGACATTCTTACAACCGAAAGAAAAAAGAAATCATTCGTCTTGCTCAGCTTTATGATGTTTATATCGTAGAAGATGATTATTTAGCTGACTTTTGACAGCAAGCATGAGTTGACCTTTCATTACTTGGACGACAGCCAACATGATCATTTATATCAAATCTTTTTCTGCAGTCTTTTTCCGCCTTCGAATATAGCTCTACTATTGCCATCGGATATTCAATCAGCTTTCATTGCTTATAAAAAGCAGTAGACTACGATACAATCTCATCATGCAAAAGCCTTATCTCTTTACATTGATAATCTTATGTTTGAGAAAAATCGTCTAACACTTCTCTCCCGATTAGAAGCAGAAAAAGATAAAAGGCTCAAAAGCCTCTTAAGTTGAGGGTTCTAGTGCCTCCCTATCAACTAACAACAGATGGCGTACTTTTTGATTTCCGTTCCTTGCTTCAACAAGTCCATTGAAACACAGCAATCTATCTTTGGACTGAATCAAGTTACATACATGATTGTCATATCAATACGCAAAAATTAGATATGAAAATCTAGAAAAAACCTTACACCATTTAAATAAATATTTATAAAAGGAGCCGAAGCTCCTTTTTTCTAAAAAATCACTCCTCTCCCATCATACCTGTTTGAAGTTGGTACATTTTATAATAAGTACCGTTGAGAGCTAAGAGTTCCTCGTGAGTACCAGATTCAATAATTCGGCCTTGCTCATAACATAAATACAATTGGCATCTTGAATGGTAGATAGCCAGTGAGCGATGGCAATGGTCGTTCGTCCTTGACGCATTTTTCTCAAAGAAGATTAGATCAGTTCTTCGGTTTCTGAATCAATATTGGCGGTTGCTTCATCCAAAAATTAAGATTTTAGGTTTGCTTGCAATTGTTCTGTGAAAGCTAGCAATTGTCTTTGACCACTCGAAAAAGTCGCTCCTCTCTCTGTCACGGGCTATTATAGTTTTGCAGGTAGCCGACTGATAAAGTCATGCGCATCAACAAATTTAGCAGCTTCTACAATCTCTTCTCTCCTAGATTTTCTTGATGCATTTTGATATTAGAAGCAATGGTACCGTGATAAAGAAACGGTTCTTGAAGAACTAAGCCAATATTTCAGCGCAATTCAGATTGACTGTAATCTTTAATATTTTTATCATCAATTAAAATTTCACCTCTCTCAAACTCATGAAAAACGTAAAAGAGATTGATGATAGAGGACTTGCCGCCCCAGTCGCACCGACAAAAGCAATTGTCTCCCCTGTTTGACCGAAAATGAGATATCCTAAGAATATCATGCTTGCCATCATAAGAAAAACATGACGAAATTCAATCTTTCCATCTGTAATCTCTAGCGGTAAATTGGTTTGCTTCGGTTCCATAATCCTTACGGTCCATGATTTCAAAAACGCGGCCTGCAGCTACCATAGATGTCTGCAAAATGAATAATCTGCATCAAATCAATCAAAAGTTAAAAAGCTGGGTTGATATATTGGACAAAGCATCATAACTCCGGCTGTTACTCCTGCAATTTGCCAAGTAAAACCAAAATAAGCTAAAATGACCGCATAAGCTAAAATTTTCAACAAAGACATGGCTGGTCGCAGAAAAAGGCTATTAATATTAAGATAGCGAACTGTATAATCCAAATGCTCACCATTAATAGTTTCAAATTCCTTTATTAAGCGATTTTCCTGACCAAATGCCTGAATAATACGCATTCCCTCAATACTTTCAGAAAGTTTAACATTCAAATCGCTTAGTTTACTTCTGACAAGCTTAAGGAGACGATTAGATAAGCGTTGATAAACCAAAATGGAACCTAGCATGACTGGTAAAAAGAGTACAATAAGACCTGTCAATCGCCAATTCAAGCTAAACATCGTCACCAATGTTGACGACAAGAATAAAAACAAGAGCAAAAAACTTGAAAAGATACTACTAAACATATCCGCTACTGGCTTAGTGTATCATTTGTCAAACGGGAGACAATCGCTCTGCTGAGGTCTGATCAAATAGACCATCCTAAATGCTCAATATTTTCAAAACTTTTCTGTGACGCAAATCGCGAACAATGCCATGTGCCACACGCGCAAAAAGAATATTGTCCCAAGAAGTAAATAACACTCGCAAAGAAAGAAAAGAGCATAGTATCATAATCAGAACATACCTGCTCTCAATCTGATAACGACTAATAAAATGGTCAATGAAATAGCGAGCTAAAAAGTGGCAAAGTTGTCGTTACCGAGGTTTGTCGCAAAGATGAAAACAGAGCGCCAAAAATGCTAATCCATTTATAACGCCACATATAAGTTAGAAAGGCGATAAAAAGGTTACTTGTTTTCTCATTATCGATCCTCCTTTAGATTTTCTGCCAATTGTTGTTTATGATAGTTTGTACATACCAACCATTTTGAGTTAATAACTCTTGGTGAGTACCCCGTTCTTTAATTCGTCCATTTTCCATCACTAAAATCAAATCTGCATGAACAATTGCTGATAGACGGTGCGCAGTGATAATGGTTGTTTTTTATCGTCTCTTTCTGTTTGAGGTTTTCCCAAAATCAAATGCTCTGTTTTAGCATCAACAGCAGATAAAGAGTCGTCCAATATTAAAATATCTGGTTTAAGAACAAGTGCTCGACTCATTGCTAAACGTTGCTGACCTCCTGAAAGCTTGACACCCCACGTTCACCGACAATCGTATGAAAGCCTGCCTGGCATGGCAATATCCTCATAAAGATCACAAAAGTTTACTAAGCTGGATCACTTCATCATCCGACAAATCTGGATTTGCAAAACGAATATTGTCCGCAATTGACATTGCAAAAGAACCTGCTCCTGCGGCACATGCCAATTAAGCTCCGTAAATCATTTTAAAGTATAATCTCGAATGTCATGATTATTCAGACAAATAGCACCTTCCTGAATATCCTGTTCTCTCATAAAGCAGCGCAAAGCGTCGTCTTGCCAGAACCTGTTTGTCCTACGATTCCTAACGTTTGCCCCTTTTTCTAACGAAAAGTGAATATTGGACAAAGTTGCTGTATTCCTCATAAGAAAAACGTTTAATATCATAGACTAAGCGACCGTTTTGGATAAGAGAAACAGAGCTTTTTGTCTCTTTGACATCAGATTTTCTGCTAACAGTCGCTCAATCCGCTCATGAAACTGCCCCCTCTGGCTAATATTAAAAAGATAACGCATTGCCTGCAAAGGCCACTAACATATCCAGATAAGTGATAAATGTTACTAATTCTCCAACTGTAAATTGTCCTCTAGAGATGAGACAGTCCACAAAATCAAGGTTAAAGCATAAGATAAGCCGATAATCAACACTCATAGGTCAAATAGGGAATTGTATTTTGCGGCTAAAATATTTTCTCATAGACACCCTGATTTTATGCAAAAGATTGACTTTCTGCTATTTGATAGCCAAATGGTTAGTCACTTTAATCCCGAAACACTTTCCTGCCTTATTGTTCAAATCAGAAAAAGCTTCTTTGGGCTGCCTTAAAACTCTCATGATCGCCCAATTAGACTCGTTCCCCAAGAAAGAAATGGCAATGGTAAGGTGGCAATCAAAGTCAGGCGCCAGTCTAAAACAAAAAACATAGTCAACAGCGTTACCAGAGCTGTGATTGTGGCATCTACTGCCGACATAACGCCTCCACCTGCCACGCTCACGACTGCATTAATATCATTTTGTTGCATGCCATCAAATCTCCTGTTCGATATTTTTGATAAAAAGACGGAGACATTTTAGTAAAATGTTCAAAGAGACGAGAGCGCAAAATTCCTAAATGATTTGCTGTGCATGTAGAGACGCCAAAGATAACGAAGCATACATAATAAAAGCCGAAGCAAGCAAAACTGAAAGATTTAAAACTAATTGGTTTGATGTTAGATTTCGACTAGCAATACAGTCAATTACCACACCAATTACTCTAGGGAGATTAAATTAAAAACACTAACCAAAGATAAGGCTAGAATTCCAATTATACCGCTTTCTCTCTAGCTTGAAAAACCAACCTAATTTTCTGATAAGATTCATATTCTCTCACTCAGTATTGCTGATTACCATTATACACTATTTTTCATAGTACTAGAAAAACAAAACACAGTCAGTGCAAATAACTGTATTTCTCATTTCTTTTGGTTGATATAAAACTTTCGTCCAAAAGAGCAAAAAGTTCTGTATCTCTGTAAAGTGTCATCCAAGGGCAGGCTAAGCCAATATTTTTGTTCATGTGAAAGGCTGGGTAAATTCCTTTCTCTGAATTAGCTCTACACATGGTCATTCTTAACATTAAGCCTCAATAGTACCACTGATCTACTTCAAACCCTAGACCAATCTGTAGTCAGAAAGGCTCCATACCATACTGTCCTGATGACGGAAAAACTCCAGCTGTATGAACTCTTCCTGGAAGACTTTTCCCAGAGGTATTCAGCTTTCCATCATAGGTTTTTTGCAACATAAAATCTTTGCAAGCAGCCACTCTGTTTTATAAAGCCAACTTCGTCAAAACAGTTAGTTCGAGATCATCAGGAAAATCTCTTGACGAAACTTCACGAGCCTGTCCAACAAATTCACCCATCATCTGCTCCATTTTGACTTGTACATATTCATCACCTGTTTCTTGATCCATTACCTGATAAGTTAACTCTTCACCCTGTAATTGAATTCGCAAACAAAAATCACCATTCATTATTTCTTGAGAATAAACAAACCCTTTTCCTGAAAAGCAAAAATCTGTAATTTTTCTAAATTCGCTTGATATTTCTCAAATATCTCTAACATATTCTTCACTTTCTAAAAATACAATTTTGGTGCCATGAAGTTGGTTCACACAAGATGCGATAATTTCATCACGATTATTAACCGTAATACCACCTCCTGGTAAAATTTCAATTCGACCAGCTATGTTTTATCAAGTATTGTAACCAGAGAAAATGATTGTGGATCGGCTCTGTAGCTACTCCTCCATGAGTTAAAAATTCTACCACACCATGTTCGATTAACCAATCTATTGTACTGAACTGCTGTTCGCTTTGGAATAGCATCAAAAGCCATGTGAAAGACGATCTCTAATCCTGAGGCAGCTTCTACCAACTTTTCCATTTTTAGATAATCAATTTTATCAGCAACTGTCAGTGCAAAAACTGCACCATGTGTACCAGCTCTCGCAAAGCCATTTGAATATCCTCTAACATGATTTTCATTTCTAAATCATTATATACAAAATCTCCTCCGTGGACAGAATCATCGTCATAACAGTTGCATGGTAAGGACCCACTAACTCTACAGCTGCTTTTATGACACCATAGCTGAGCGTCGTTCCACCACCACTGGATTATCACAAAGCTCAACCCTTCGAGCACCTGTTTGCATGGCTTTTCCCAAATCAGTCACGTTTTCTGTCAAATTCATAAATCATTTTTGACCTCTTCTATATGAAACTGTTTTTCTTGACCATTATAACACAATCTTTATTTATTCCTCAGAATTCTTTTGAGACTCGTTGACACTGCAATCTAATTTTTGTCACAAACTCGAAGACAATAGAATAGAACTCCCAATTCAAATCGTCTTTTTCTGCATAAACTGGAATCTCTCAAAACCAACTTGATAAGCTATAAATGCTCCACTGTGTCCATCAGTAAAAAGATTTTTGTCTTGGAAGCGCTCAATTGGCAAGGCTTTTAAACTACTATGTTCTTTGTATCAAACCATGTCTGAACCTGCTTTTAGTTTCTCTTCTGAAAGATAAAATTGACTTGGTTGAATAGCTGATAAAGGAAGCAGTAAGTCCAAAAGCATAGCGATGTCCTTTTCAGTCTTTTTCTATGGGATAAAATCCTACCGAGTTCAAACATCTTTTAGAAGCAGTATTGTAATCATAAATTTCTCGAACATACAAACGTTTCATAGCCCAGCTGACGTCACGTTCAATTAATGCTTGAACAGCGGTCTTCCCGATTCCATGACCGATAATCTGAGTTACCCAATGACAATAGGCAGTATCCTCTTGCCAAAAACTTACATCACCAATTGGCATCCAATTTTCATTTATCAGAATCTCAATAAAATACACTTCTCCATGCTGAGTAAGATAGTCATACATTTTCTTGATTCGCTGAAGTGTATAAGGCTCTCTATCATCAATCAAATGGATTACATCAGGATTCTGATACCAAGAAAAAAGCTAGATGAGCTTGTCCATCATACTTTCGCAAACGTAAGGAAGAATGAATAACAATATACTCTGGCTGTTCTAACATATCTATCATAGTTTTCTCCTCTTATTAATATTCTAACAAACATAGTACCTATATTTAAGAATTTTTGTTTACTTTATCGAAATTTTCTCTGTGACATTATCTGCAAAAACAGTAAAATATACTTATGTATACACAGTTACTGGAGGAATTATGAGAACCAAAAACAAAAACCAATTTATAACTCTCACAGCTCTTTTGACAGCACTAGCTATTGTCATTCCTATGATTGTGCCTATAAAAGTATTATTCCACCCGTTTCTGTATACGTTTAGCCATGTCCTATCTTTTAGCTATGTTTATCTCGCCTTTGATGACTTTAGTCGTTACTTTTAGAGTTCCACTCTTTTGGATTCTTAGCAACTGGTTATCCATTGTTATTGTTCTTCGCGCCTTATCTCATCTCTTCTTCAGTTATTAGGTGCTCTTTACCTTAGAAAATATCCTAAAACTTTAGATAAACCAATTCAAACTTGGATACTCAAATATTGTTCTTGCTTTCGTTCATGCGATTGCAAGTTCTTGCTTGTCTCGTCTTTTACGCCTCTACTTCTTTTCCAGAAAATATGTTTTACCTTCTCTTCATTCTCGTAGGTGTTGGAACAATTATTCATAGCATCGTTGACTATCATTGCACAATTTATTTATAAAACTCTACAAAAATCCGTTAAATCTTGAATAATTAGTGATGTTTATTCTATAATGAATTTATGATAAAAACAAAGAAGAACTAATTTGTTACAACTTTTATGAAAACTCCTTTAAATGGTCAAATTCTAGCAGAAAAATTCAATGTTACGCCAAAGGTATTGTTCAAGATATTGCCGTTCTTCGAGCTGATGGTGCTCCTATTATTAGCACAAATCGAGGGCTATATTTCACAAAATGAATGATACTGTTAAAATATTACCACCAGCTTTTTAAAAGTCAAGCACACAATCAGAGATATCGAAACAGAATTGTTGTAGGTATGAGCAATGGCGGACGAGTCCAAAAATATTATGGTGGAGCATCCTGTTTATGAAATCAAACGTATCTGAAATTAACTTGTCGCAGAGATGTCAACATTTTATCCAACAAATTCATGAAAGTAATTTTCGAGGTTTATCTGAATTGACAGATGGTATTCATTATCATTTGGTTGAAGCCGATTCGCAGCAAGATTTAGATTATATCGAAAAAGCACTAGAAAAATTTAGGTTTTCCTGTAAAACATGCCACAAGTCAATTTAAGGATAGATTTTCAAAATAGAGCCACTGAGGCTCTATTTTATTTTTACGAAATCAATAACAATCTAACTTTTTATCTTGGTTGGAACAGAGTAAACAATCGTTCTTATCGCGAAATTGTGCGACCTTTACGACCAATTACACGTCCAACATCGCTAGGATCAAGATCTAGATGATATTCCAAGAATTCTGGTGTATCTTCAATCCCATAATCGTTAAAAGCATCTGGTTGTGAAATCAAAGGTTTCACTATCGCAATCATAAGATTTTCAATCGTGTCCATGGTTAACCTGCACTTCTATTTAGGTATTTAGAGATCGTGAGAATTTTTCGTACGCCAGCTTTTTGAAAGAATGTTACGAACTGTATCAGAAGGTTGAGCACCTTTCGACAGCCAATCAAGAACACGATCTTCTTTCAAAGTAACGATTTTTCCAGCAACAGGTGGATTGTAAGTTCCAACTGTTTCGATAAACGTCGTCACGAGGTGAACGTGAATCTGCTACGTTGATACGATAGTAGGTTTTTCTAGAAGCCCATACGAGTTAAAACGAATTTTAACTGCCATTTTTAAAATTTCTCTTTTCTCTTTTTATTTTAGGTATAGCAGGCTATTTCAACGTATCATCATATCAGCAAGTGAGAATGAGGTGTCAAGAAAAACTGACATCTCTCATTACCATTCTAGAACTTCAAGACTGTCGCTGTCAAATCTTCAACAAAGAATCACTAGCAGCGACTATTACCAGCTACAAGTCTCAAATTGCCAATATCTTCAATGTTGTAACTTTGGTCGCTTGCATTGGAAGATCACAAGGTAATATTTCATCTTTCACCCTCAAAAATAGCAATCCCACTTCCTGAATGAGGCTGAGTGCTACAAAGACGTGCTGGTAAATGTCTTCGTAATGTTGATAAGAAAAATTCTTTGTCATAGTTTTTTAAATGGATAATCTTTTGGTGTAGTCAATACTTTCTTGGTGATCAGCTATCAAATCCCAATTTACCTGATTAACAGTATCAGGAGCATTATAACTATTCATAGCACGTTCATAATCTTCCTGAATAGTTTGACCATTTTCTCCAGTTGCTACTAGCTTGCCGTGAAAATTCCTGTCCTAGTTCCATAAAACTCATACCTTGCAACAGCAAATTCATCATGAGTCGCTATCCAATTCGTTTGGTACGAGTCAAGTCATCATCATCTGGATGTAGTTCCATAACAAGTCATGCAAATTGTAGTATCATGCGCTTCGACATAATTCACAACTTGTTTCGGTTCTAAATAAACTCCCAGTTCATTGCTTCCAAAATTGACTTTAGCAACAATTGATTCTGTTGCCTCTCCACTTACAAACCAGCTTTTAGCCCCCATAGACCTCCGCTCTCTAATAGCATCACGTTCAGTGTCATTGAAAACCAATATTTGGTAATTCAAAAAGCGTTGTCTTTCTTAGCTTTTATCAAGAGGATACTGGTTCCATATCAACCTTCACCATAAGTCAGGATTTTGGGGATCGATCTCATCAAAGCTTCTCGAGATCTGGACGCATGGTTTCAATATCATGAATTCCCATCAAATCAAAACGAAAACCATCATATTATACTCATTGACCCAATAAAGAATCGAGATCAATCATATAGTTTCCGGAACATCTCGTGTTCGACTAGCTGTTTCATTCCCCACACCTGTCCATTTTTGGAAAAGAGCCATCTGGATTCATCCGATAGTAATAATCTGGCACTGTGGCTTTGAAAAAGGCGAATCATAAGTAGAAGTAACTATGATTGTACAGCATCTATCACCACAGAAACACCCGCATCATGATAGCTTGAATCATCGTTTTTCACGTCCGCATTCGCGAGGAAGGATTTGTTGGATCTGTTGAAAAACTCGTTTCTGGAGCATTGTAATTTTTGAGGTCATAACCCCAGTTATGGCACATTCCATCTTGATCATAGTCTTTATGTCGATCAGAGATCGGCTGTAACTGTCATTTGACATTGACACCTAAAATTGGATATAGTCAAATCCTGTCGCCTGCTCTATTCTATTTTTAGTCCCTCGACAGGCACCTAAAAAGGTCCCTCGATATTTTTTAGAAACACCAGAACTACTAGATTTCGTCAGGTCTCGTACATGCATTTCATAAATAACAGCCTGACAAGGATTTTCCAAACGCCAAATTGCTTGTTGTCCTTGCTTTACTTGAAAATGTTGGGTTTCGCTCCGTAGGTGATAAAACGACAGAAACGAAATCCATCCTCAGTCGTTGCTTCTGCGTATGGATCAGCGTCAATGTTGTGAGACTCAAAACTCTAACTGGATATTGATAAGCTCTACTTGACAAATCATCCAAAATCACTCTAGACCAAATCCCAATTGTATTTTCAGAATGATCTTTTGAAAACGTCTTCCCTCTTTGCAACTCATAAATTTTCCAAATTTCCGAATTATTACTGCTATTCTTATATACCACTAACTGCACTTTTTAGCGGTTGGTGCCCAAAAGTTTAAATTCAGCTGTTTGACCATCAAAACAGCAACCTAGCTAACCTTATTAGCTCATACTGATCAAACGTTGCTATCTACATATCAGCATGAGAATCTCGCTTTTGCATAATACGGACTAGCTATCGCAGCTTGCCTAGAATAATAAACTTGCTTATCTCCTTCAATAATCCAGATTTCCGTCACCAGATGAGGAGGTAATAACTGAATGGAATAGTCAACCGACTGGTGAGACCAATCAATTGTTTTTACAATGACATGCGCATAATCTAAAGCGTGATGTCTTTTACGACAAATTCCCTTGAATACAAATCATCTCTTTTGAGGCTTCTTCTCCCCATTTATTCATTGCCATTTCCACATATTATATGCTGTATAATTACCTAATTGATTATGGTAATGGATTAGAGACACGATAGTCTAACATCATATTCTCCTGATTATTCCTCATTTTCTAATGACAAAAGCACTATCACTAATCTCATCAATATTTGCACTCTAAATGGTTATGAAGAACTTCTAACTCAACAGGAGTGTCTCCACTATATTCACCATCCAAATTTAACATGAGATGGTGCCTTTTTATCTAAAAACTTCTAATTTTTAATTTACTTGTTTTTAAATATTCTACATTTGCATCAGTCACATGCTGACCACCATTGATTTGCTGAATCATCAATACTAACATGTCAAATAACTGTTGCACCAAAATCAAGGTGAAATTGCCATCATCCAATACTGTATCTGGTGCCAATTTTTCAAAAACCGCCAATTGAATTGGTCAAGGCAGCAAAGATTAAAGAGCCTTGCCTTCAAACACACCGTGGTCGTGTTCAATATACACTCTACGTAATTTAGATTTTGTGGCATTTCTGCTCCTTTTGCAACATATGGCAAGTAACCCCAGACGCTATTAACCTCGCTTTGGAACACTATACGTTAATTCGTCAAAGTTCCTCTGGCAATATTGATAAAATATTTTTCCATAAAGCTTGACCGATATCCATTTTTATGGTTTGATCTTTTTCAATAATCCGAGCAGCTGCCACTGGATCTCCATTGGAATCTTTGAGAGCGCGCATAGTCATTGGTTGTACCCAGTAGGAATAAACGCTCAACTTGGGACGGTTTCAACGTGCCTGCTACGCCATTAACCACTTCGTTAATCGTTCCGTCGCCACCAGCTGCCATAATTAAAATCGATCCTGCTTTGGCTGCTCTCTCCGCTTCGTTTGGGCTGAGGGCGGGTGTTGCTTGATAAGCACTTGTTTCATAACCCACATCTTCTAAAACGTCTAAAACTGCGATATAATAATTTCGAGCCAGAGAGTCGTTACTAAATCAATCGTGCTCTCAGCTGTCCAACAGTCTGTCAAACTCCAAGCCAGATTCATCACGAGTATCGATTCTAACTCTTTGACTTTTGTTAATTTACTGCATCTGCTCCAGCAACGACTAAACTTGTGAAACGAGCTCGTTAGCACCTCGACTTTCTAATTTTGCTTTTGCTTCTGACGTTTAGTCGCTCTAATTTCCTATTAACACAACAATTAATCCAGAAAGAGCATCACGTCATACCTTTTGACCTAGGTAGTTAAATTAATTCCCAGCTCTTTCAATTCTTCAATGAATCTGTGAGCCTTCTGAGCAAAAATAACTAGTTAAGCTTTCTGCAATTACCATTTCCTAGGCGATCAGCGCAGCAATTTCTCTCTCTAGTTGCTTTTGCTAACTTCTCCAAGTCAGAAAAATGCTCTAGTAAAATCTGACTAGCTTACTCCCAGCATACCAAGCCGAATAATAATTCTCAGCAGAATTTTTCCTTAGAAGTTTGAATGCAGTATATAATTTGTTAGCTGATTTTTCCTTAAAATTCTCAATTGCAACAAATCATTTACAGTCAAACGGTAATACCAGCCACATCATCTTTTACCAGTTGCTGATCAAATAACTTTTCAACAACAGCCGGACCAAGACGCGCGATATTCAGCGGCATCACGACTGGCAAAATGAATTAAACCTTCTTTTGATTTGTGCGGGACATCGTGGATTGATACAACGCAAGAGCAGCGCTCATCTTCAAAATAGATCAGTTCATGCCACAACTCGGACAATACTTTAGAATTTTCAATCTATCCTCATGATTTGACGTTTACCGCTCAACAACTCTCAAAGACAGCAGGGATGATATCACCCGCCTTATAAACGATAACTGTATCGTCTTTACGAATATCTCAGCAATGTAATCGACATTGTGCGGTTGCTCGACTGACTGTCGTGCCTGCTAGTGAAAGATGTTAGATTGGCGGTCGTGCAACCCTCCAGTTCGCCCAACCGTCAATCAACTGATAAAGTTGGAGCTTCTTTCTTCGGCCCGGGAACTTTGTAAGCAATCGCCCATTTAGGTGCTTTCACAGTAAAACCTAACTCCTCCTGCATTTCCGATCATTTTACTTTTCTCATCCATCAATATCATAAGGTAATTGTTTCCGTTCTTGATTGATCTGAAGTTCCCGCATTCATCCATCGAGATCAGCCGAAATATACTGTTCATTTCACACTAAATCCATTTTAGATAACTTCTTTAAAACAGCATCTTACCGCCATGTCTGTTGGACTAACTAACTTGATAGAAAGGTTGCAAGATTACGTTTTGGCCACAGATTGCAGTATCCAACTGGCGTAACGTTCCTGCTGCAGCATTTCTGGATTTGTAAAATTCCGGCTCGTTTTCTTGCCGCAATCGGTTCACCCTATCAAAGGAACTCATGTGGCATATAACATTCACACGAACTGTCAGATTTACAGCAGTTGGCGAGACTAATGGAATATCTTGACTCTCTTTTAAATTTTCTGTGATATTTTTCCTCGACAGAGCCGTCTCCCCGAGTGCTCCTGCAACCAATGCCATTTTCATACATAAGAAATGGAAGACCGTCAATTTTAACTCGCACAGATAACTCACCTTTTGAAAATCTTTGCGAATCCGTACATCAAATGCCTCTAACTCTTCACGTGATCATCCTGCTTCTATAGCGGATACTGATGTTGGTATTTTTCAAAACCCTTCTAAAACCTTACCACCCACGCGATGGGTTGGGCTATCAGCCTGAACGAGCTCTGGGTATTGCTGTTCTAAATCTAACAATTCATGATATAACCTCTCATATTCACTATCTGATCACCTTGGATTATCGAATTTGTGTAATATTCATGCGCATATTGATTTAGTGGTTTCTACGTTCTAACATTCTGTCTTTCATATTTCTATTTTATCATAATTCATGCGTTTCTACGGCATTATTAGCGTTATTCTTAACAAAAATTAGACACATAAAGATGAAATAGCATAAAAACTAGAATGTCAAATTTACTCAGTTCGTAAAATAAGATGTCCTAGAGATTTTATAATAATTTAATAGAATTTTGCCCTTAGAACTTTATAGATATCTCAATCATTCAAAATTTAATGAGATATAAAAGTAGTAAAAATATATAGTTCACTTTTCTTTTGAAAGAAAAATTGAAACAATATACTGGGAGGAAGCATATGTGAATATTACAATTGCAGTGCTGAGTGCTATGGGAAGTCGCTTTTGGTCTCATGTTGATCAGCGGGACCTGAAAGTGACTTTAGATGGTGGCTGTGAAAGTATACGCAGCTATTACTGAGAACAAACATCGCCATGCTATCAGTTCTAAAGCTGCCGCTGTCAGGTTTAATCATTTTATTTACTAAAGCGTGCAGTTAGAAAGCAATGTTAACAGACATTTCAGCCATTGATAAAAAGAACACAGTTCTCTGTTTATTAAATGGGATGGGACACAGAAAATCATTGAAAGATACGTACAAGATCATATCATGATTGGAAATACTATGTGGACCTTGGGTATGGAAGGACCAGGTCAAGTGAAGTTATTCGGAAATGGAACCGTTGCATTGAAAATCTGGTTTCAGATTCACATCAAAAGATACAGCTGATAGCATTGTCGAAATCTTAAATTCTGCTGGATTGAATGCACAGTACTCAGAGGATATTTTGCCATGCCATTTTATAGCTTGCGTCAATGGAACAATGAGATGGTTTATTACCATTTTACTTTCTAATATGGCAGACTTCGGTGATACCACTCCCGCTCATACAATTGTTCAACAAATTGTCAATGAATTTGCGGCGGTTGCAAAATATGAAAATGTCGATTTGAATGTTGAAGAAACTGTCGATTACATCGAAAAAAATTGCTACAATCGAGATCACAATCGGATTACATCACCCATCAATGTATAAGATGAAAACAGAGCATAATCGTTTAACAGAAATTGATTATATCAACGGAGCTGTATGAAAAGGTCAAAAGTAGAGTACAAACTCCATATTGCTCCTTCTTGACAGAATTAGTCACTGCAGAGAACAAATATTAGGCGCTAAATAGTTTTGGAAACAGAAAGGAATTATAGTGAAAACACAAGTCTAGAAAAGATGACGTCAAAAATCTTTGTGAAAAAGTATTAGCAGGAACAGCATTAGGAGTTAGTATTGGCTTAATTCCAAACGCTGTTTTATCAGCCATTTTTGAAATATTTCATGCTACCGTGCCAGTGCACAGACTATTATCGTCATCGCTGTTATTTTTCCTCCAGCTAACGCCTTAGTCATTGGTGGATTAATTGCTTCCTGAATTTGGGATTTAAACCCATACAAATGATGGTCACTGCCGGAGCTGCTTTTGGCTTCAGGTGTCGTTACTTTCAATACTGAACTCGGTAGAAATATGTTGGGGCTGGCACAGGTGGTTTGATCAACACTAGTTGACCAGCAGCCATCGCAGTTGGTATGCTATGTTGATTAAAGATCGATTCAGTTCAACAGCTGTGGTAGCTATGCCGGTGTCGTCGGGGTAAATTGGCTTTACCTCTTTGCCATGTTAAACAAATTACAACTGGCATTGGGTGGTTATCAATGAATTACACTTCCAACGCTATTGATGTCGATTTTAATTTGTTGTTCATTACCTTTATTATCATTTCTCCAATCTCAGCCCGTAGCTATCGGTTTGGCTATTTCAATTAAACGGAATTTCAGCTGGGTGCTTCAGCAATGGGAGTTGCTGCTGCAGCTGTTAGCACGTGTTCATTCTTGGAAATATCATCGTCAGTGTGACCTTAGCTATTGCTTTAGAATATAGAGCAGTGATGCTAAATGTTTTAAATATCCGATTATTTTAGTTACGTGTTTGACCACAGCTGGCCCCATATCTGCCTATCGAGTAGCTCTTTTCTCCAGTCAGCGGAACTGCTCCAGTCGGCAGGTTTTGAGTCTCGTTGGTTTGGTTGGGCCGTACAAGCTACTATTGATGCAGGTCGTCTTGAGCTTTAGCAGTTATGTGTAGCTCATTGTTCGAATTCTTGCAGCTCAGCTGTACTAAAGTGTTGCAGATCTTGAAATTATATGGTCTTCTGTCGTATTTAGAATTCCAAAGACTAATATCTGTAAAATTCGACAGATATTAAGTCTACTATTAAGCATTTTATTTCAGAAGTCAGTCCACAGCTGGCTTGTCATTAAAAGTCGCCAATAATGGGTGAAGCGAACTCTCCTGCTGTTTGCAGTCATGAGCAAGTCAAGAAAAATGGAGCTTTAGCAGCAATATGTAATTCTGCTGCAATAGTCACCATAGAAAGACAGAAAATTGCAAAATGAAGAAACTTTACTGAGTCAATCCATTAAAATAGATATTCATTCGTATATTTTTCTAGAAATATACTCAAAACTCAAAAATATCAAAGGTCGAGCCTGCCAGCACCGAGACATCTGTAGCCAAAAGCTTCATCAAATTGTGATCATGCAACCTAATACGCGGCTCCAACCATGTGCTTGATGGTTTATAGCCATAAAGTTCATCATTTCCAAAATACGAAAATTGATAGGCTCCATAACTAATAGCATTCAGGGCGGTGTCATTGTGAGTGCTTTCACATAAATCACGCTTAACCAAAAGCTTAAGTTTGGAGCATATCCACGAACAGTAAATTTTTCCATTTTCTCTCCCTTTGGCGGCTATAACCGCGTATATGTATCGTGGCGAAGAGGAAACTACAGCGCAAGGACTGTATGATCACATGTGATAGCTGAGCCTTTCAAGTACTCAGCACATTTTTAAATATGATGGAAGTAAATATGAAAAATATATTACACACTTGCAGGAATGATTTTTGTCTTATTTGTTTTGGCGTTTTCTAGCTGTTGTTGCTGTTGCCTCGTATAACATACGCTGACAATAGATTGCAGCTGGCATTGGGAAACATAACATTTCTCTTTTGCGCTGTGACAAACGATACGGTTGTTTTAAACAAGAAAGAAAAAACCGGATTTCTCGTTTGTATCAAGTTTGCCGTGCACGGATTTCCACCTTTTACTGGATATGGGACTTACATATTTTGTTACTACTTTTCCAATGCTCATCAATGATTTGTTACCCTTGATATGAAATTGATCAATATTGAAACACTGTTTGCTCAAATCGTTGTTAATGCTCAATTATATTTTTAGCAAAATATTTGTGTTAAAATAAATCAAAAGAATAAAGAGCTTGGAATAATTAGTAGAAACTGTAGTTATTCGCAATGTGTGGTTCTCATACCCTTTAAAATTTCGGTAGCCTCTTTTATCTTATAATATTTATCACTAGGCTTTCGCTTTTGGATAATTTCTCTCAGTAGAGGGATAATCTCAATGATTGCTCTTAAATGTAAAAGAAATTCTTACAAGAGGTAATGCCTTCTTTCTCAAAACGTGAAATAGGCTATAATAACTTTATGACAAATTGATGTTAAATATTTGTCAGTTGCTTTCTACATGGCCAAAAGATAGTAAGAAGAACTTAAAAAATCAGAAATGACGGATAAACTAGTTCATTATTTCCCTGCTTGATAAAAGGTATTCTCAGAGGTAAGAGATGGCCGCCAAATTAAAATATCATTCTCCATACGCCAGACAACATTTTATTCTTTGGTTATCTTAGGTTACAAACTCTTAAATCCTATTTGGGAACTCAGGATTTTCATGACATTTTTCTTGTTCAATTTCCGTTGGCTATCTATTTTTAAGCCATATTATTCTTAACCAATAGAGGACATCCTTTTGCTTTGACGCTATATACCTGCAATTTAAATTTGAGAAATATTTTATGGGTACCGTTCTTTTTAGCCACAAAAGAACCTCCTTATAATTTACACTGTCCATTACATGATAGGTGGTTCTGTTCAAAAGCTTTTTGTTTTTACGCTTGGTTGATTTTATTGTCAGATGATAATTTCCCTTTCACGCAAAATAATCTTCAACTAAACTTTTCAATTTGTCTCACATAGCTACTTGCACGCGCTTTGCTTGATCTTCATTAATCGCTTCAGTGACTAATACCGCATCCGTTGGCCCTTCCGTTAACATCGTTCGTTGTGCTTCCCTCAGTTAAAACAACGACAAGTAGCTCCACTCATCATCGCAATAGATGATTTCTTCTGGAAAACCAGACATCTCTCTGCGCCAAGCGGAAAGAAAGCCTCTCCTCCTCTGCTTGCCAGGAATCGTCCTTGTAGTTGGCCTATCTTCACCCCCACAAGGAACAGCGCGGAAGTGATACGCTATTATAAGATCCACCAACGGTTCAGTTGGATTGAACTCACGACCTTAAACACCCTTTTTAAAGAGCCTCAATAGAAAGACGAGCGCCTTTTGAACCTAAACTTACTAAAAGCATGGTACTTGAATGCAATATTTTGAATGACGTGTCATCTTCAATAAAGTTTTCTGCTCCTTGCTTCCATATTTAATAAAGATTTAAACCGGTATCCTTACTTTCATCAACACTATTATCAGTCTTCACGCTACCATAATATGGGCTGGAAATAACTCCCAATTCCTTTTCAACTACTGGCTTTCATTTTACACCTCTCAATAATTTTTTTACAATTCCAATCAATATTTTGTCGCACAGCGATAACATTTTTGTAATTGGCTTCTTCTTTGAAAATCATAAAGCCTGCTGCTCAGAATGCATATTCTGCCAAGATAAACAGGTAAAGTCTTCTTCACCATCTGTCCATAAAAGCTCTTTCGTTTTAGATTTTTAGCTGCCTTCTTTCAATCAAACCTTTACTTTCTAACTTTTTGACGGAGCGAGCAACGGTTGTGGTCTGCACAAAAATTCAGATAGTTCCTCCTAGATAATTCCTGGGTTTTCTACATTACAGAACCGATACAAATATTGTCCTTTGGCCAAATCAACATGGCGAAATTCAATATTTGCCATTTAATCTAGCGCTCGCTGTGATACAATCTCTCGTAAAAACGTCGCCTATCTTCAGAAATATTATACCCACATTTGTTGCAAATGCAATAAAAGAGAACACAAAACAGAGTTCATTTGAACTTCTGTTTATTTTAAATAAACCATAATTATTAATTGGCATGCCTAGTTTCAAATTCTTTCGTAACAACTTTGATAACAGAACTTAAATTGCACCAACAATGAGTATTTGGGCAATAAAAGTATTAATCCTTCAGGCCCACAGCAAAAAACAGAACTAAAAAGCGAATATCCATTAAGTAGTTTACATAGTGTCCAAATAAACTGAAAATAAGTTTAACAAACCGCCAATTATAAAGACTACAAAAAGCTGTTCCTGGTAAAACATATCAGAACCTTTCTAATTTTGACAGCTGGTAAAAGTAATATAAGCATCAATAAGAAAACAACAAAGTACCAGCTAGTTGGATTGGGTCATCTTTTGTAGACTGACATAAAGCTGATTATCAAATCTCATAAGCTGTGAGTAACCGAAGGAACATCCGTCCAAACATCGTTAGTAAAGAAGAACATAAGGTATATTTCTCCTCATCACTAAACCAACCGATGTGAGCGAATTACTCTATCTTTAACTCCGCAACTTTATTAGCTTTTGTAAAAAAGACATTGAAGTTGTAGCCCATGAAGCTGAGAAGGTGGAAAAACTCAACAAGCCAGAAGAGGTTGTGTTAAGCCATTGCGAATGACCTTCGCGATCATTTCATAAAGTGACTCTATGTTTCTTCTCCTTTAAAAATTTCCTGCTATTAGATTCGAAAATAAAGTAGTATATTTACAACGATTAAAAGCAATGGAAGGAAGTGAAATCAACCGTCAGCCTTCTGCAATGCTTGTCAAATCAATTTCAGACACCTGATAAAATCTAAAAACATAAAATGGATTTTGTCAATCTTAGTACCATTTTCATCCATCTCATAGAATAAGGCAAAAGCCCCTCTTCCTCCTCTTTTTAATACGTTCCTTCTTCCCACTGGCTGGTAAAATATAGGATAATCTTTGTAATCACAAACTGATGCTCATAATGACAAGTCCGCCATCTAACGTTTGTCGCCCAACCCGTCTAAAATCTGTCCATTTCCCGGTACCGTTGAAATAAAACTGGCTCAATGGTCAAGACCATACCTTCCAGACATAGTGCAATCAACGTCCATCGGCGAGTGCCATTGGTTCTTCATGCATGGTTGGATGACTGTCCCTACCAAATCCTGAACAACACCATAACCATAACTTTCCGCGTATTCTTGGATCGCGCGATATCGCAATCCGATTACCAGCAGGCAGCGCAAATTCCGATATAGACATTCTTTCGTAACGGCCAGTAACTGTCGTACTTCTTGCTCGCGCCCAACTGCACGCTGGCCAGCATGAATCTGCAACACCACCACAAAAATTTTCTGTATAATAATGCTTCATTGTTCACATTCTTAAATCAGTTTGAAACCTTCAATTTCTTTATCAACCAAATAGCCATATCTTATTCGTCGCCTCAATAATTGGCGATGACGTGGAAAGAGCATGCGCTACTTCGTCATTCAAGAAGACAGCAGGTAGCGCGGGTGATCCTGTCTTCCTTCACACCGATTTGAAGAGCGCATTATACTACAGCGTCTACGAACGCTACGCCCACATATCAACACCGGTTTAATCAAATCTCTTAAGCCAATGTGGATGCTAGCGAAAATGCTCCGCTCTTATCCATTAATCAATTTCCATTGTGATTTTAAAGTTATCATTCTTTCTCCTTAATATCTGAAGTATTAGTTTATCTTTACTGTAATCATCCTTTTGCAGCGTTGAAGTTTTAAATAAATATCATAATCTAAAATGGCAGAATGTGTTGTCGAACTATTCTTGGACAGTACCAAGGTTTATCAATTGAACGACATAAGAAATAAATTGTCATTTGCTCAATGACAATATTTTCTGCCAGATATCACCATGCCGATACGTTGCTGTCGTTAAAATTTCTGTCAAAATACCATTCAAATAGACACCGTTGTTCTAACAAGGCTCTACAACAAAGTAAATTCATCATTAATATGACGCAGTTTGCGTGATGCTGAAAGTGGGCAGGCTAGAGACTTGGTCGCAGCTCATTTTCCATGACATCACGACGCGTGATGACTCCAAACAGAGTTTGATTGTTGCAGCAACAGCACCATTCAAATCTACCTTCAATCGCGCTGGCTAACATTGGCAGTACTAGTATTTAAAGTGACAGCAGATATTTTCGTCATCACTTTATCCAAAATAGTGTAGGTGATTTGTCTATCACGTTGTTACCACACCAACTACCATATTATGCTGATTTCACCAGGAAAACGACAACGATTTTCCGAACCAAATCATAAAATCACGAACGTTATCGGTATAACAAGATCCACACACCTTCGCGGCTCCTGATACGCCAACCACCGTTAAAATATCTGTTTTAATCTGCATATTGGACGTACCCCGATTGATATGGTTGCAACTGTAAAGGTATCATGCTGGGATCTTAAAACAGGAATACTTAAGTGATTTGCCAATTTAAGACATCGTGGCTACATCAAACCACCTAATGCCTAAAACCGCATTTTTCCATGCTTTCAGCCAATAGTTGAACCATTGCAGTCTCAATAATCAAAGAGCCTCCTTCTATTCATGGCAGCAAGAATTCTTCTGATCATGCTCAATTGAAATTTGAACTCTTTTTCAAGTCATCCTGACCAGCCAGAACTTTAGACCTTGTAATATGTTGATTTTCCTTAGATATCCGTGCTCCAGCTCCACTTTGGAGGTTGCCCGCGAATCGATTCCCTACGAGGACGTGTTTTCTACCAATCCGATTTTCCACTTCTTTAATCGCTCGATGAAGGCGGTTCCTTCGCTCGCTCCAAAAAATTAGAAATGCCGTACACTCCGTTTTCCTGGTGACTAACCGATAAGCGACCGAATTTCTGATGCTATATGAAAGTCTCGCACTATGAAAAACTCTAAATAATCTCGCATTTACGTGTATAACAGTCACTTCCTAAATTGACGATGAACTGAAACCAGACTTTGCCCAGGCAGCTCGTTGACTAACTTTATTTTCCAGATGAGGTGACAGTCACGTAACTATGACAAATTATGTAAAGAAGATAAATAATATTACGGCATTCAGTCTTCAACCGCGTCTAATAATCTGTTAAGAAAAATGACGGGTTCCTGCCTCATTTTTATCCTCATCCACTTTTCAAATTTGATAGAACCAATCCCATTTGCTTAGAAGATTTATCTAAATCGCCCAAATGCCAAGGATATTCATAAAATAATTAGCCAATACATGTTGACTTTCTTGTAAATTAGCCTGCACCAGGAAAATGAAACGCAAATTTTCCGGATTGGAAGCGATTTTATAAAATCTTCACTATCCATAAAAGGAAAAGGGACGCAATACCAAATGTTCTGTTTCTATAAGAGGCAATTCTGCCAATTTGTCACAAATTCTGTCACCTCTAAGATAAAGCTCAGCTGGCACCCTTTAGGCTATTTCATCATCATGCCAGCCTGTTCAAATTATAACGTTGAATCTTCTGCTCCTAAATTAGTCAACTTGTCAATATGTTTGAATAGCCACGCAAAATAAATTCTACATTTGTAATCTGAACTTCCGTGACTAACAATCCTGCACGATTTTAAAGAGCTATACTCACTCGCGATCAGTTGGCACGGCATTGCGCACGGTGATTAGGGCCTTCGCAGCAACGTGATTGGCGCTGTTAATCTACCTGCCATTTTAGCTAATTCAACAACGCAGTTTACTCTTTTTCCTCACGTCTATATCAATAATCAAGCCACGTCCTTTTGGGCTACAGCAAAGCGGCTTAATGAAGCAAACATAAGTCTGTCGCAAATCCTGGGTAAGGGCAGTCTTAATGGTTGCTTCAAATCATGCTGTTCTCAACATAAACACTATCTTCAGAAACGATCCTTACGAACTCCATTTCCTCTAATTTAGCGATAAAACCTTCAAATGCTCATGGAGCATTTGATTTACACTCCTTCACCAGTGGCTGCCATTGAGATATAAGTTCCTGCTTCAATTCGATCTGGAATGACTTGATGACGAGTTCCATGAAGCGTATCAACACCTTCAATAATAACCAATATCAGTACCGGCTCCTCGAATGTATCATATTATTCAAAGTGTCCTTCATCAATGATTTCAGGCTCCGCGCTGCATTTTCTAGTGACAGTACGCCTTTTGCCTTCTGCCGCAAGCATGGGCGTATGTCGCTCCAGCACGCCATCCATATAAATACTAGCCCAGGTCGTTTGCCTCTGTCGAAGGTTCATAGATTTCATCCTCGTTTAGTAGCCCCCATGACTTCAAAAGGCTTTTAATCTGCGTCAATAGGACGCCGGACCCTACCTGTCCACAAATCACAGCCTCCAGGTAAACCAACCGTCGCCTCACCATAACGACTGTAGACTACCATAAAAGTAATAAAAACACGCAAGCCAGTTTTCCATAAGGCATCGGCATATTTTTTTATCCACGAGATTGATTTTAAGTGCATCATCTTGGCGCTCGATGAATTTGCCCCATGGCTACGCCATCAATCAAACTTGTATCTCTGAGTATCTGGCACACAGTCAGGTTTTGATTTCATCAGATAAGATTGCTGCTGGAATTCGGCGTTACACTATTTTGGCACCACTAATGGTACTTTCTCCTTTTAAGGGCGACCACCATTAATTACAATTTTTTCATTTTAGCTCTTTCAGAATTTTAAATCAAATATACTGCGCTATTATAACACACAGTTTTTAAAATGCCTATCCTTTTAAGAAATCGTCACTTGTGTTCTTGTTGCCTGTGATGACAAAATTAGTTTGTTTTGTTACATTCTAGAGGATCTAAAACAAAAATCCCTATTTGTCATCTCATACACACTACACTGTTAGAAGCTAATCATCACTTTATATTGGAATTACAACGCTGTTTTAGCTGAAAATCAAAACCACATATTATCAAAACTTTTGCTTTCCAACTCGTATATTAGTATGAAGACTGAGCTACTACGATTATTTGGCTGCTTTCAGCTGTCTAACATAAGTCTTTCCCACGGAAGGTCGATATCTGGCCGTCCCATATGCCGCAAAAGCAGCGGTCGACGATAAATCGGTCGTTTCAGATCAAACGTTTCGAATAATACCTGCTGGGCGAAGGTCAAAGATTTTCCGGAACTGCTGTTTGAATACTACTTTCTGAGACCTTACCTGTACCGAGGTATCAATACGAACTGATACTGGATGTACAGCGGCCAGCGCCGTAGCGAACTACTTTCTTCGGCAGCAATATTTTTAGCAATATAACGCGCAGCATAAGACGCTGAACGATCGCTTTCGTAGCATCTTTCCCAGAAGGCTCCACCGCCGCGGCGGTACATACCCCCATATGTGTCAACAATAATCTTACGACCAGTTAAGCTGAATCCGCAGGGTCACCAATAACGATCGTCATTGGATTGATAAAAACTTGCCTCCATCTAAATATTCCATCGGAATCGCGCATGACTTTTCAATCACATCACGAGTGGATGTTCATTGCTTACTTGGATCTGTGTTGATGGAAACTCTTCTGGTATCCTTTGGACAGGTTGATCGTTTTCATCGTATTCAACCGTTACTTGAGATTTTGAATCTGGACGAAGATAAACGTTCTCAGATTGCCGGTTGCTGACATTGGATAATTGCGGCAAAATAGGCGGTGGCATTCGGTTGGGCGTTTCATCACAGCAAAACCCGACAGACCTTGATCTCCAGCGCCGTCAAATCAGTGGATGATCGCATTCCACGAATTTGAATCGACTTCACATATTGCAGTATCTGGTGATTGCTCCAACAAGCGACGGATGCCTCCACCGTCTCACGGCTTCATATTCAGCATTTATGCAAGCAATCTCTGCAATCGTATCAAGACTATCGTATCCGCAAGCAGTTGGCAGAATTTACTCAAAAGCTTGGACAGAGCCTGTATAAACAACCGTCTCCAGCAGCCGCAAAAACTTCTGGATCCTGTTCCAAGATAGCATCCTGAAGTATCGAAATTTGATCCGCAATCTTATCTAGACCTCCTTCGATGCAGTTCAGATCTTGAAAAGTTTACGTTCGGCATATTCCTTGTCCCCCTTTTGTCGATTATCCGCTATGAAATGCTATTTTATTGCGGGAAGGTGTTGCGAAAAATCAAACATTTACGTTAAAAGTTGCGAACTAGTCACTATGGTTTTGTTTGGCTACCTTTTCGGGACTCTTTAACGTCTACCGTATATCAATTTTATATCTTGAAACAGAAAATGTTCAAAATTATAAAGAAATAATGCAAATAAAGGCTGACATTCCAACCTTATACCATAATTGGGTCTCATAGACGATTTCCCATCACAGATGATGTAATGCCTTCTTTCAATTTTTACATAGTAATGGTGAATTAATTGGTTGAGCGAAATCTTCTGTTATCATACGTTCAGCTGCATCAAAATCGTGAGATCGGCTGGACCGTTCTCAACAAGATAACCCGTCAAAACCATAAAGCTGTGGGGTTAATCGTCATTTTTCCAGCAACTGCATAAGTGTCAAATGACCATCCACCAAATACGTCAAGCCAAGCGGCGACGTCTCTAAACCTGTCGCACCAGACGGTGCTTGGGTGATATCTTTACATTTTTTCATCGATATGGTGAGAGTTATTCACCAATAGCAAGTACTTCCTAATTTAAGCCCTTCGACTGCCGACGGTCTGATTTAGCTGAAAGGGTGGTTCATTTTACATTAACTACAATGTGGGTTCTTGTTTTGAAATCTTTGAGGCGCTGCTTCTGTACATTAGCTCCCAGTGCCCAGACAAATTCTACAACTTTTACATCTGTGCTGGATAAATGCTGGATATGAATATGAGTATTGCTTGCGTGTGCAATCGCGGCGTCAACAATCATGCTATATTCAACCATATCCCCGCAAGTAAAATGTTCTTTAGCGTCTCCGGTGAAACCAGTATGCCGTTCAGGTGCAGTTCTCTTCGTGAAATGATAGTACCATTGCAATGACTTCTTCCAAAACCTTTTATTTTCCTTTTTAATTACTTTTTAGTGAGATCCCATCATCAGAAAAACCAATAGCTCCTGCACTAAGGAGCCTTTGAAATCAGTTAAATGCTAAACATCAAAGTTTTGTAACCCGTTTGCTTTAGTTTGTGTGAATATTTTTCATGATCGAGCTTTGCTTTTAAAGCCTCCTTGCCAACGTTTCAGCAGGGTATTGGAGTAAATATTTGCCATCATGACAACCGTCACCTGCTACCGCTGCTTGGCACTGTGGATGTCTTCATATATGTCTGACCAGGCTCACGAAAATGAACGGATATCGATGATACTGGTGCTACCAGTGAGTTGCATCGTTACCTGAGCATTTTCTACTTAAATCTTTCCAGTAATTTGGAGAATTCTGTCTTCATCCGGGTGCAATCTAGTTTAAACCAGATTTGGGTCCCTCAGTCGACCATTTTAATTAACAACATAAATTTTCTTAGTACAAAATCAACGTCTCCTGTCTCCTTTTGAAAAATTTTGGCAGAAAACAGATGCTAAATCAGTCATAAAGTGAATCTCCCTCCCAAGTTGAATTCTAGATAGAGACTTGTTTCTTGAGTACCCATTCTAAAATTGTGTCTTAATTAAATAAGTTCCTCAAACTCCTGTCACTAAATACATACAGTGTACCAGTCATGGTTCAGTGCAACTCTGAAGCGGTATGCCTTTTAATATCAGCGGCACTGCAATCCGTCTCTTTAAGTTCTGGTTAGCACACTCCTGGTGTTTCATATTTTCTGGTACCACCGCACCAATCCGCCCGCAGCATGGACATCATTGGGCTTGCTCGAACAACAACATCAAATTCTTTTCATTAATACGCGATCGTTGCTAATTAGCAATACTGCTGCTCTCAAAGCCGCCTGTGAATTATCGGTTCTATCGCCAGGGGTCCTTCAGAAAGGCATTGTCTTCAAAGGTTTGCTTCCAAAAAGCCTCTATGACTGATGAGGACTCGGATGGGGAAGTTCGAGATGTTTTGGATTGACTAATCAATGCTTTTTTCTGCCGGAACCCCAGAATAAAACAACAAGGTGCTTATCTTTTTTCGGTGACAATATATGTGGCATCCGTAAACGTTCCCCAAATTGACCGGATGCCCATTTGCGCCTTGGAACAGATCCTGGAACTAGCATTGTAACCATTACTCCTTGGCCTTTGATGTAAAATCCTTGGGATTGCTTTCATGCCGACTCTCATCTGCCGAATTCTTTCGAAATATTTTGAAGAGAGGTGGCGCTGGAATATCTAGTACTGAAAAGCTCGCCCTACGCCAGCGGACGCTGTCAGGATCTTGTCCTAAAATTACCACCTTCCATCTACTAAATCAGTCGTCGCCCTTCAACAATACTTTTCGCGGATAGAATTATTGCCTGATGAATAAACCTGATTTAAAAATAATTAATTTACCAAACCTGTATCAGGTAATTATTTACTTGTCCGACTATACCGGCTAGGTGTTCCATTGTTTTCTCCTCTTCGCACTCAATTGCACTTTCTTTCGCAGGATGGGTCATTTCCCATTCTTTTCATAAATCTGTCATGGTTTTCATGACATTTAAAAGTACATCTCATCTTTGCAACTACTGCTTCTTGCCTCAGGGCATAGCATTAAAGCTTCAACATCGTCTCCTCTAGCTTCAATGATTTCTTGATACCGTATATGAGTATGTCGCCTTTTTATTATCAAGGGATATTCATATATTCATATAGCCTTTATCGCAAACGTTGACCTCCTTGGAAGCTGGCTGTGTGGAACTCAAGGTCAAAGTTGCCATTTCTCCTTCAACTTCAATCAGAAGAATCCCGCCGCTCTTTCATCAACGCCCGTTGGTACAAATTTCACTTGAAAAAATTTAGTTAGACGAGATGTCGCAATAACGAACAAATGATAAAGCGCCACCTTCTTCCAAGGCTCCATGCAAGCTGACGATTAAAAACGGTTTGTCATATTGCTATAACTGCCAAAGTTCATTTGAATCACTTTTAAGTCGCTAATCGCCCGCTAACGACACATGGCAT